>ERZ781275.31-NODE-31-length-153573-cov-5.196974_pt1 | contig 153573 bp, 141 predicted proteins | sample MGYA00375853_ERZ781275 | MGnify/ENA primary metagenome ERZ781275 (study PRJEB29790, sample SAMN03653691) | human gut metagenome | host: Homo sapiens | place: USA: Dallas, Texas | collected 2012-07-23 | study: EMG produced TPA metagenomics assembly of the Gut...
AATACACAATGGCTGCTGACCGTATGAACGAACAAGTTTCATACCTTTACCAACCGTATAACCCATCAATCCTTCGTTTGATTAACAATGTTATCAAAGCGGCTCATGCTGAAGGTAAATGGGCTGGTATGTGTGGTGAAATGGCCGGTGACCAAACTTCTGTTCCACTTCTTGTTGGAATGGGCTTGGATGAGTTCTCAATGTCAGCGACATCTGTTCTTCGTACACGTAGCTTGATGAAGAAACTTGACACAGCTAAAATGGAAGAATACGCTAACCGTGCTCTTACTGAATGTGCAACAATGGAAGAAGTTCTTGAACTTTCAAAAGAATACGTTAACGTAGACTAATCATAAAAAGTGGAGGCTTAGGCTTTCACTTTTTTTATATCTAAACGGAGACAAAATAATTGACTCATTCTTTAGTTAGGAGTAGAATACGGCTAACCTAGGTTAATAATTTTAACTATTTTTTGTCAAAATTTTCTGAATAATTCTCGTTTAAATCTTGGAATATTTCTAAAAAAATGATAAAATAGGTCTTATAATAGATAAAAGGAGTTACTATCTTGGCTAAACAATACAAAAACTATGTCAATGGTGAGTGGAAAACATCTGAAAACGAAATTACTATCTATGCACCTGCAAACGGTGAGGAACTTGGATCAGTTCCAGCAATGAGTCAAGCTGAAGTAGACGAAGTCTACGCAGCAGCTAAAGCAGCACTCCCAGCATGGCGTGCGCTTTCATATGCTGAACGTGCAGCATACCTTCATAAAGCAGCAGATATCTTGGAACGTGATGCAGAAAAGATCGGTCAAGTTCTTTCTAAAGAAATCTCTAAAGGTTTGAAATCAGCAATCGGTGAAGTTGTTCGTACTGCTGAAATCATCCACTATGCAGCTGAAGAAGGTTTGCGTTTAGAAGGTGAAGTACTTGAAGGTGGTGCCTTTGACGCTGGTAGCAAGAAAAAAATCGCTGTTGTTCGTCGCGAACCAGTAGGTCTTGTCCTTGCTATTTCACCATTTAACTATCCAGTAAACTTGGCTGGTTCTAAAATTGCTCCTGCCTTGATTGCTGGTGACGTTGTTGCCTTCAAACCACCAACACAAGGTTCTATCTCAGGTCTTCTTTTGGTTGAAGCATTTGTTGAAGCTGGTATCCCTGCAGGTGTCTTGAACTCTATCACAGGTCGTGGTTCTGTTATCGGTGACTACATCGTTGAACACAAAGCAGTTGATTTCATCAACTTCACAGGTTCAACACCAGTTGGTGAAAACATCGGTCGTTTGGCAGCTATGCGTCCAATCATGCTTGAACTTGGTGGTAAAGATGCCGCTATCGTTCTTGAAGATGCTGATCTTGACTTGACTGCTAAAAACATTGTTGCTGGTGCCTTTGACTATTCAGGTCAACGTTGTACAGCTATCAAACGTGTCCTTGTAATGGATAGCGTTGCAGATGAATTGGTAGAAAAAGTAACTGCTTTGGTAGGTAATATCACTGTTGGTATGCCTGAAGAAAGCGCAAGCGTTACACCGCTTATCGATACAAAAGCTGCTGATTTCGTTCAAGGTTTGATTGATGATGCCGTTGAACAAGGTGCTACTGCTAAAACTGAATTGAAACGTGAAGGTAACCTTATTTACCCAGCAGTCTTTGACCATGTAACAACTGATATGCGTCTTGCTTGGGAAGAACCATTTGGTCCAGTATTGCCATTCATCCGTGTATCTTCAGTTGAAGAAGCAATCAAGATTTCTAACGAATCTGAATTTGGACTTCAAGGTGCTGTCTTCACACAAGACTACCCACGTGCATTTGCAATTGCTGAACAACTTGAAGTTGGTACAGTTCACATCAACAACAAAACACAACGTGGTACAGATAACTTCCCATTCCTTGGTGTTAAAGGATCTGGTGCCGGAACTCAAGGTGTGAAATACTCTATCGAAGCTATGACTCGTGTGAAATCAACAGTATTTGATATCGCAAACTACTAAGAGTGTAGCTATTCAATCATTAAAAAAGTGTAAAGAGTCCCAATAATAGGGGCTCTTTTTCTTTTAAAATATGGTATAATAGAACTAAATTTCGAATATAGAGAGTTTTCTGACAATGAATAAATCTTATTTTTACTTGGTTATGAAGACGCATGAGTTAGAGGTACCATACACTGGTCAACTTCGTCGTGTGCGTGTTCTTCTACCTAAGAACTATGAAACGGATACAGATCGTTCTTACCCTGTCGTGTATTTCCATGATGGTCAGAATGTTCTTTATAGTAAGGAGTCGTTTTCTGGCTATTCTTGGAAGATTATCCCAACAATCAAGCGTAATCCTGATATTTCGCGCATGATTGTTGTAGCCATTGATAATGATGGTCCTGGCCGTATGAATGAGTATTCAGCGTGGAAGTACCAAGAATCTAATATCCCTGGTGTCCAGTTCGGAGGTAAGGGTGTAGAGTATGCAGAGTTTGTCATGGATGTGGTTAAACCCTTTATTGATAAGGAATACCGTACTCTCTCTGACCGTCAGCATACAGCTATGATTGGTTCATCTCTCGGTGGTAATATCACTCAGTTTATGGGGCTTGATTATAAGGAGCAGATTGGTTGTCTAGGGGTATTTTCTTCAGCTAACTGGCTGCATCAGGATGCTTTTGATCGTTACATGTCGCGTCAAAAGCTCGATTCAGATCAACGTGTCTACATATATGTAGGAACTGAGGAAGCTGATGATACTGACAAGACCTTGATGGCTGGTAATATTAAGCAGGCTTATATAGACTCTTCATTGAGCTATTATCATGATTTGATTGCTCGTGGGGTTGATTTGGAAAATATCAAGATTCACATTCAATCTGGTGCTGAACACAATGAAGAAGCTTGGGCTGAGAATTTACCAGACTGTCTTCGCTTTTTCGCTGAAAAATGGGACTAGTCTTTATTAATGCAAATTAATTTTATTTAGGAAAAGGAATATAAATATGAATATCGAACATCTTAGCCACTGGAGTGGTCAACTTAACCGTGAAATGTATGTTAACCGTTATGGGCACGCTGGTATCCCTGTTGTGGTTTTTGCCTCATCAGGTGGTAGCCATAACGAATACTATGACTTTGGTATGATTGATGCTTGTGCACGTTTTATCGAAGAAGGACGCGTACAATTCTTTACACTTTCAAGTGTTGATAGTGAAAGCTGGCTTTGTGATTGGAAAAACCCACATGATCGTGCTGAAATGCATCGCGCTTATGAACGTTATGTTATTGAAGAAGCTATTCCATTTATCAAACACAAAACTGGTTGGTTTGATCCAATGATGACAACAGGTTGTTCAATGGGGGCATACCATGCGCTTAATTTCTTCTTGCAACACCCTGATGTTTTCAATAAAGTAGTAGCCCTTAGTGGTGTCTACGATGCTCGTTTCTTTGTGGGTGAGTTTGGAGGGGACGAAGCTATTTACCAAAATTCCCCATCAGATTATATCTGGAACCAAAATGATGGTTGGTTTATCGACCGCTACCGTCAAGCTGAGATCATCGTATGTACAGGTCTTGGTGCTTGGGAACAAGATGGTCTTCCATCTTACTATAAACTCAAGGAAGCCTTTGAACAAAAGAATATTCCAGCTTGGTTCTCTGAGTGGGGTCATGATGTCGCTCACGATTGGGAATGGTGGCGTAAACAAATGCCTTATTTCCTTGACAATATGAACCTATAATTTCTTTGTCCATCCTATCTAAATAACTATAAAAGAGGAATTACTAATGAATTATCTTGTTATTTCACCATACTATCCACAAAACTTCCAACAGTTTACAGTTGAACTTGCTAATAAGGGCATCACTGTTCTTGGTATTGGTCAAGAGCCTTATGAACAATTGGATCAACCTTTGAAAGAGGCTTTGACTGAGTACTTCCGTGTAGACAATCTGGAAAACTTGGATGAAGTTAAACGTGCGGTAGCCTTTCTTTTCTATAAACACGGATCAATTGACCGAATCGAATCTCATAACGAATACTGGTTGGAATTGGATGCTGCTCTTCGTGAACAGTTCAATGTTTTTGGTGCTAAGCCAGAAGATCTTAAGAAGACTAAATTTAAGTCTGAAATGAAAAAACTCTTCCAAAAAGCTGGAGTTCCAGTTGTACCTGGTGCTGTCATTAAAACTGATGAAGATGTGGATAAAGCTGTGAAAGAAATCGGTCTTCCAATGATTGCTAAGCCAGATAATGGGGTTGGTGCAGCTGCAACCTTCAAACTTGAAACAGAAGATGATATCAATCACTTTAAGGCTGAGTGGGATCATGAAACAGTTTATTTCTTTGAAAAATTTGTAACTTCAAGCGAAATCTGTACTTTCGATGGTTTGATTGATCATGATGGTAATATTGTCTTCTCGACAACTTTTGATTATGCCCACACACCACTTGACTTGATGATTTACAAGATGGATAATTCTTACTACGTTCTTAAGGAAATGGATCCTAAGTTACGTAAGTATGGTGAGGCAATTGTCAAAGAATTTGGTATGAAGGAACGTTTCTTCCATATTGAGTTCTTCCGTGATGGTGACGATTATATTGCTATTGAATATAACAACCGTCCAGCAGGTGGTTTCACAATCGACGTGTATAACTATGCTCACTCTTTCGATTTGTACAAGGGGTATGCGGATATCGTTGCTGGCGAACCATTCCCAGCTTCTCAGTTTGAGCCACTTTACTGTTTGGCGACTTCACGTCGTGCAAGCTCTCACTATGCTTATTCAGAAGAAGAACTTTTTGATAAGTATCGTGAACAACTTAAAGTTAAGAAAATCATGCCTGCAGCCTTTGCAGAGTTGCAAGGTGACTTCCTCTATATGTTGACAACTCCAAGTCGTGAGGAAATGGAACAAATGATTGAGGACTTTGGTAAAAAAGCCTAGTCTGTATATGTTAAAAGCACTTCAGAGTAAACTGAAGTGCTTTTGTAATGCCTTATTTTTCGTGAAGTTCTTGATTTTTAAGAACCAGTTCTGAAACTTTGGCGAATTTTTTAAGTTTTTTGAGGTTTTCTGGATGGGTTACAAAGCTAATGACGCTGCCTTCATTTCCCATACGACCAGTACGTCCTGCACGGTGAGTATAGGCTTCGCGATCTCGAGGAATATCGAAGTTGATGACTACCTCTAGATTTTCAATATCGATGCCGCGTGCCAAGAGGTCAGTACCTAGTAAGAGTGAAATCTCATGATTCTTGAATTTTTCCAAGATAACTTTACGGAATTTGACGTTGATGTCACTAGCTAATGATACCGCTGAAGCCCCGTTAAATTGGAGGCGTTCTTCAGTAGCCCCAAGGTCAGATAGACTGTTAAAAAAGACAAGACTACGGAAGTCAGGTATATTGGAGAACTTACGGAGAAGTTCGACACGGTTGCGTTTATCAACACTGATAAAATAATGTTTGATGGTGTCAAGTTCTTGATCAGATAGGTCATAAACGATGGTATTTTCGACAAGATTTTGATCATCAATTTTGTTGGTTGCCGAAATATAGATCATTTGATGGTCACGAGGAACATGGTGGCTGATTTTTGTCACAAAGTGGTATTGGCTATCACTGAGAAGCTCATCAAATTCATCTAGGACGATGGTGTTGACATTCATCATCTTGATCTTTTTGAGTTTAATCAGCTCAAAGACACGGCCAGGTGTTCCGATGAGAATTTCCGGTCCTTTCTTCAGGCGTTCAATTTGTCTCTTTTGACTAGAGCCAGAAAGGAAGAGTTGGGCAGTGAGTCCTAGTGGCTCAGCCCATTGTTTGGTCACATCAAAAATCTGTCCAGCAAGCTCTGAATTGGGTGCTAGGATAAGCAATTGCTGAGATTTTTTGGGCTTGAGTGAGAGGAGCAATGGGAGAAGGTAGGCTAGAGTCTTACCTGTTCCTGTAGGACTGATACCTAGGATATTGTCTCCTTCAGTGATTGGTGCAAAGAGTTCTTTTTGAATGGCAGTCTCTGTAGTGATTCCTTTTTCTTTAAGGAGGTCTTGCCATTGTTCAGGAAAGTTTTTAAACATAAAAGTCTCATTTTCTATATGGATTTGCTTTTATTATATCATGATTTAGTGTAGAATAAATAAGAAAGACTATATTAGATAGGAATTTACCATGCCTAAAAAACCGATTATTATTGGGGTTACGGGTGGCTCTGGTGGAGGTAAGACCAGTGTTTCTCGTGCCATTCTATCAAATTTTCCAGATGAGAAAATTGCTATGATTGAGCATGATTCTTATTATAAGGATCAGTCACATTTGACTTTTGAAGAGCGTGTATCAACTAACTACGACCATCCCTTTGCCTTCGATACAGATCTTATGATTGAACACATCAATGAGCTGATTGCTGGGCGTCCAGTGGATATTCCGATTTATGACTACACCCAACACACTCGTAGTGAAAAGACTTATCGTCAGGAACCACAGGACGTCTTCATTGTTGAAGGGATTTTGGTACTTGAGGATAAACGCTTGCGTGATTTGATGGATATCAAGCTTTTTGTAGATACTGATGATGACATTCGTATTATCCGTCGTATCAAGCGTGACATGGAAGAGCGTGGCCGTAGCTTGGATAGTATTATTGAGCAATATATCAGTGTGGTTAAACCTATGTACCACCAGTTTATCGAACCTACGAAACGCTACGCAGATGTGGTGATTCCTGAAGGTGTCACAAATACTGTTGCTATCGATTTGATTAATACTAAGGTAGCAAGCATTTTGAAAGAAAGTCAGAAAGTCTAAGCAGGAGCTTGGCTTTTTTGGTATAATTGAAACGTTATGATTATTTTACAAGGAAACAAGATTGAGCGCTCTTTCTCAGGGGATGTGCTCTTTGATAATATTAATATTCAGGTAGATGAACGCGATCGTATTGCCCTTGTTGGACGTAACGGTGCTGGGAAATCAACCCTATTGAAAATTTTGGTTGGAGAGGAAGCGCCGACAAGTGGTGAAATCAACACAAAACGTGATTTGAATTTGTCTTACTTAGCTCAGGATAGTCGCTTTGAGTCTAGCAATACCATCTATGCGGAAATGTTAAATGTTTTTGCAGGTCTTCGTGCAGACGAAAAACGCCTTCGTGACATGGAAATGAAGATGGCTGAGTTAACTGGGTCAGACTTGGACAAGTTAATGACTGACTACGATCGCCTTTCTGAGGATTTCAGACAGCGAGGTGGTTTTACCTATGAATCTGATATCAGAGCCATTCTCAATGGTTTTAAGTTTGATGAAAGCATGTGGGAGATGCCTATTTCAGATCTTTCTGGAGGGCAAAACACGCGCTTAGCTTTGGCGAAAATGCTGCTTGAGAAGCCTGAACTCTTGGTACTGGATGAACCGACTAACCACTTGGATATCGAAACCATTGCCTGGTTGGAGAATTACCTGGTCAATTATCAGGGAGCTCTAGTCATTGTCAGTCACGACCGTTATTTTTTGGATAAGGTGGCGACAGTAACCCTGGATTTGACCAAACATAGTTTAGATCGTTATGTCGGAAACTATTCAAAATTCATGGACCTTAAGGCTGAAAAGTTGGCCACTGAAGCAAAGAACTTCGAAAAACAACAAAAGGAAATAGCTAAGTTGGAGGACTTTGTTAATCGTAATATTGTCCGTGCTTCTACAACTAAGCGTGCTCAAGCCCGTCGTAAACAGCTAGAGAAAATGGAACGTCTGGATAAGCCAACAGAAGGCCAGAAGTCAGCTAATATGACTTTTCATGCGGATAAGGTCTCTGGGAATGTGGTCTTGACAGTTAAGGATGCTGCTATCGGTTATGACGATGAGATTCTCTCAGAGCCTATTTCCCTGGATGTTAAGAAGATGGATGCCATTGCCATCGTTGGTCCAAATGGTATCGGGAAAACAACCTTTATCAAGTCGGTAGTGGGTAAATTGCCTTTTATCAAGGGAACGTCAACCTATGGTGCTAATGTTGAAGTGGGGTATTATGATCAAACCCAATCTGCCTTGACACCGTCGAACACAGTCCTTGATGAGTTGTGGAATGATTTTGCGACAACTCCTGAAGTTGAGATTCGTAACCGTCTGGGAGCCTTTCTCTTCTCAGGTGATGATGTCAAAAAGTCGGTTTCCATGCTTTCTGGTGGTGAGAAAGCTCGTCTGCTCCTAGCTAAATTATCAATGGAAAACAACAACTTCCTCATCCTAGATGAGCCGACCAACCACTTGGACATTGATAGTAAGGAAGTCTTGGAAAATGCCCTCATTGACTTTGATGGAACGCTTCTCTTTGTCAGCCATGACCGTTACTTTATCAACCGTGTGGCAACCAAAGTGATGGAAATTTCTGAGGATGGGGCAACTATTTACCTTGGAGATTATGATTACTACCTTGAGAAAAAGGCGGAGCTTGAAGAGTTAGCACGTCTTGAAGCAGAGGAAAATCAAGTATCAGAGGAAGTCCAAGTAGCTTCAGCGGGTGCTAGTGATTATCAAGCTCAAAAAGCCAATCAAAAAGAGATGCGTAAATTAAGCCGACGCATTGAGCAAATTGAAAATGAGTTAGAGACGATTGAAGAACGATTGGAGGAAATCTCTGCTGCCATGCTTGAAACAAATGACGTGGCAGAATTGTCTGACTTACAGAAAGAGCTGGATGACTTATCAGTCAATCAAGAAGCTCTGATGGAAGAGTGGAGTGCCCTATCAGAACAATTGGAAGGTTAAGGGATGATGAGAACCTTTTCATGTTTTGAGCTGTGAAAGGCTTACATTGTTGGTATAATAGTCTTAGTATATAAAAGGAGACTAACTTTATGAACAAAGTAAAGAAAAAAGTGTATCGTAACACAACATCTTTCAACATGATGGCATGGGGATCATTTGCCTTCTTCGTAATCTTGATGTTGGTAGGCCTCTATACCCTTAAAGAGCCTTTGATGGTTAAGGGTTACTACCTCATGGGATGTGTTGGTTTGATTTCATCTTCATTTACAGTATCTAAGGTTGTCCGTGATAACCAAGAAGATGAAGAAAACTATAATAAGCTCATCGCTCAACAAACTTTCGAACAATAAGAGGAGAAGCCTGAAAAGGCTTTTTCTTTTTGCAGAAAATGCACAAATATTCTGACTCTTCCCTAGTGGAAGTGTTATAATGGAGTGAAGGGGGTTAGATGGTTTTGGAATGTGATAAGTCCAACTCATCAGCCCTAATGCCTTATAAGACTAATTATCGTATAAGAGTGCGTTAGTGAAAAGGTAGGTAATATTATGGAATTCAAAGTGAAAGATGGTCAAATCATCTATTATCGTGATCTCGGTAAAGGCTTTCCAATTGTTTTTTTGCATGGCAATAATTTGTCAGGAAATTACTTTGGTAAGCAAGGAATTCTGTATCGAGACTATCGTTTAATTTTCATTGATAGTCGTAATCACGGCAGGTCCAGTCGTCAGAGTGTAAAGATGACCTTTGAACAGATGGCTGCCGATTTGGAGGAAATTTTGCAATATTTGAATATCAAGAAGGCCTTATTTGTCGGTCATAGTGACGGTGCTAATTTGGCTATGGTTTATGCTAGTCGTTATCCTGACCGGATTGCGGGACTCCTACTTAATGCAGGGAATATGACCTTTAATGGGTTGACGAGACGCTCAAGATTCGCGGTCTATATACAATATCTGTGCTTAAAGGCCTTGTCACCATTTTCATCTAAAATGGATATCATGGCTCAGGTAACGGGTCTTATGCTTCATGACTTGCCATTAGATAGGGAACGTCTACATCAGGCTGCCTATCCTGTTTGGGTAGTTATGGGGCAAAGGGATGTTATCAGTATTAGGCATTCTAGAGAGATTTCAGAGCTCTTTCCGATTCATAAGCTCTATGTCCAACGTCGTGAAGGGCATCGTCTAGCTCAACGTAAATATAAGGTCTTTAATCATATGATTCGTGAGCTTGTGAGAATTAGTCGAAAAGAGGTGGTGGCATGAAGCGTTTTTTAGAGAGACTTCAACCTTTAAAAGCAGCCGTTAAATCCATCTTCTTTATCTCGATTACGGTCCTTGTCGTCATAGAATTGGTTCGTCTAAAACGGACCATCACTTTAGAGTCACTGGAGTCAGCTCTGTCCGGTTTGTCTATTTGGCATCTTGTTTTGATGGCTGTCATCGGACTAGTCGCTGTCTCCCCCATGCTCTTTTATGACATTATACTGAATAAGGAGCTAGAAACGGATTATTCCAAATCCTATATCTTAGAAACAAGTTGGGCTGTCAATACCATTAATAACTTGGCTGGTTTTGCTGGTTTGGTCGATGTGGGACTACGATATTCCTTTTATTCTGAGGATGGGCAGGAAAAGACAGGTGTTAAGGCACTTTCTCGTTTATTACCTTATTTTATGTCGGGCCTATCCCTTTTAAGTGGTTTGGTATTCGCTGTCTTTTGGTTCTTCCCTCTCAGTCCAGACTTAAGAAAATATTGGTTACTCTTATTGGGTATTTTCCTTTATCTGCCTTTTATTTTCTTTGTTTCTAGTCGTGAAAAGTTAACCTATTTTGGTCAAGTACCGTTGAAAACGAGGCTAAGTCTTCTTTTAGCTTCGACAGCTGAATGGGGAACGGCCCTGGGGAGCTTTGTCAGTGTGGCTTATTTAATGGGCTTACATGTTCCCCTTTATAATCTGGTTCCACTTTATTTCCTAGCGGTTATTATTGGTATCTTCTCTATGATTCCGGGTGGGATTGGTAGTTTTGATTTGATTGTGATTACCGGTCTGACCTCTATGGGGGTTAGCAATGCTCTTGCGGTTAGTCTGCTCTTGCTCTTTCGTTTAACCTACTACGTTATTCCCTTCTTGCTTGGTGTTATCTTCTTTTTCAAACACATGGGAGGACGTATCAACGAGAAATACTTCAAACTTTCTTCACGAGTATTTGGTGGAAGTCTCCACCGTTTTCTCGTATATTTGCTACGTTTTTTAGGGATTTTCTTGATTTTGTCTGCCCTAATCCCTGAACGCTTGGCAAATGTTTACTTTATTAGCCGTTTTGATCCTATTCAGGAACAGTTGATTTGGCAATTCCCAAGTATCCTATTTGGTACCCTATTCATTTTCATGGCTCGTCTCATTAGACGTCGGGTTAAGGGTGCTTTTGTTGCCTCCTTGATAACCTTTGTCTTGGCCTTAATTTATGTCAATCTCAATGGTATTTCATGGGCCATGTCTTTCCTAATTTTACTCTCTTTGGTGCTTATGTTGATCATCAGAAAAAGGTTGTATCATCGTTACTTTGTTTATAGTTGGGAAGACAAAACCAAGGATTTTCTTTTCCTAGCCTTTACGATTCTGGTTCTTCTCGTTTTGGGTGGCAGTGGTTTTTGGTCTCATTTGTTGCCACCTAAGAACCGAGATGTTCTTGGACATTTTGTTCATATTTGGTTTGATATTTTACTGGCATCAGTTATCATTGCAACTATTGTTTGGGGAGTCTTGAGAATTTTGGCACCCCGCAGGCCTTTTGGTCAAAGCATGGATGATGAGCGCTTCACAGCTCTCCTTGAGAAATATGGAGGTGCATCAGAAAGTGCCCTGGCTTATTTACATGATAAACGCCTCTTTTGGTATCGTGTTGATGGACAAGACCAGGTTGTTTTCCAATTTGCACAAACCAGTAACAAGTGTGTGGTTATGGGAAATCCGATAGGTAATGAAAACTATTACCGAGCAGCTTGGGAATCTTTCTTGAAGACCTTATCGGATTGGAATTTACAAGCCTTGTTTTATGAGGCAGATGAGAGTATTACCCTGATGCTTCATGATTATGGCTTTGATTTTATGAAATTTGGGGAAAATGCCATGGTTGATTTGACGTCATTTTCTGTTGATGGTAAGCATGGTAAGAAGTTCCGTAAGCCAACCAATCGTGTTGAAAAAGCAGGTTTCCAGTTTAGGTTACTTGATCCTCCATTTTCAGAGACTCAGATGCAAGAAATGAAGGCTGTCTCAGATATTTGGCTTAACGGTCGTAAGGAGAAGGGCTTCTCTCTTGGTTTCTTTGATGTAGCCTATTTGCAGCAAGCACCGATTGCTATTGTTGAGAGTGAGGAGGGAGAAATTGTAGCCTTTGCCAACATCATGCCAACCAAAAACAAACGGGTGGCGACGATTGACCTTATGCGTTATGACTTTGAAAAGGCACCCGAAGGTATCATGGATTACCTCTTTGTGAAACTCTTCCAGTACTTCCAAGCAGAAGGAAAGCAGTATTTTGATATGGGAATGGCTCCACTCGCGAATGTGGGTACTGAAGAAGATAGTTTTTTGGAAGAGAAGGTTGCCAATTTGGTCTATGTCTTTGCGCAGCGTTTTTACTCTTTTAGTGGGCTCCAACGTTATAAGGAGAAGTTCTCTCCAATTTGGTCTCCCAAATACATTGTTTATCCTAAACGAACTTGGCTCTTGTTTGATATGATTGCCATTCTAAGGATTGATAATCGAAAAATTGAAGACAGATTGAAGAAAAGACGACTTTGGAAATAGATATGAAAAAATAGCGAAACCCTAAGGATTTCGCTATTTTGCTATGTCATAGAATTATTTTTCAAATTCTGCTTTTGATTTAGTATCTGCGTATTCTTCAGCGACTTCGCTTGAAAGAATATCATTGTAACTTGGCAATTTAATGTCTTGGCCATATTTGTTACGAAGGGCAGTAGTGACCAAACGGTAGGCCAGGTTGGCGTTACGAGAAAGAATTGGTCCATGGAAGTAGCTACCATAAACATTTTTATAGTGGACACCCTCAGAACCGTCTTCCTTGTTATTACCATTACCGTAGACCACTTTTCCAAGTGGTTTTTCATCATCAGAGAGGAAGGTACGCCCTTGGTGATTCTCAAAGCCATAGTAAGTTTCATCGAACTCTTCGTTATGGATCTTGATGTCACCAATATAACGATTATTTTCTTGATTGAGGGTGTAGTGGCCCATAACACCGATACCATCAATGCGGACACCATTAGCCTGGATGTAATATTGACCAAGAAGTTGGAAACCACCACAGATGGCAAGAACTACTTTGTTATCTTGGATGAATTGACCAATGGCCTCACGCTTAGTTGGGAGGTCTTTAGCAACAATAGATTGTTCATAGTCTTGACCACCTCCAAAGAAGACCATGTCGTAGTGGTCCTTGTCGAAGTCATCACCAACTGAAACGATGTCGAAGGTCATCTTAGCACCAAGTTTTTCACCCACGTATTTGATCATAAGGACATTTCCGTTGTCACCGTAGGTATTGAGTAGATTACCATAAAGGTGGGCAACATTTAGGTCATAGGTGTAGTCACGATTTTCTGGAGATTTGAGTGAAGTATAAGTCATTAGTTCATCTCCTTTCCGACAGCATGACGTTGAGCAAGAATATCACGGAATTCAAGCATAGCAGTATAGGTCGCTAAGATATAGGCATGATTGCAATCTTGTTTTTCAATCAAGGCCATAATATCTTCAAGTTTTTCTGCTTGCGTAATCTTTTCTTCTGGATAGCCGGTTACACGAAGACGGCGGGCAATTTCAGAATGGCGAACACCACCAGCGTTAATCTCAGGGATATCCATCTCGAGAATGCTTTCAAAGTTGGCATCCCAAATCCAGCTAGTATCAATACCATCAGCATAATTGGCGTTAAGAAGGACTGACAAGCTAAATGGATAATCTGCAAGTTTAATCATATCCAGAGCTTGGCTAGCTCCCACTGGATTCTTAATTAGTACGAGAGTACATGATTTGTCACCAATCTTAAAGGTTTCTTGGCGTCCAAAGACAGCACGACTCTTATCAAAACCAGCTTTGATTTGCTCTGGATCCACTCCGAAAAATTCAGCGACAGAAACGGCAGCAAGGGCATTGTAGATGTTATAAAGACCACCGACATTAATCTTGTAATCTTGTCCATCAATGACAAATTCAGAAGTAGTGTTAGTGATTTTAGTCAACTCTGTTAGCTTATAGTCTAATTCTGGACGGTGGAAGTCACAGTTGAGGCATACATAGTCACCCAGATTAGCATAAGTATTGAGGCGATACTGAAGAATGCTCTCACATTTAGGGCAGACAATTCCTTCGGTATTATAATGTGCCAGCTTTGGAGCGTGTTTTTCAGTGTCAAAACCATAGAAGCGTACAGGATTGACCACTTCTTTAGAATTAAAGAGAGGACTGTCTCCATTGGCCAAAATAGTGGCCTCAGGTGCCTTAGCAGCACCATCTAAAATCATCTGATAAGTGGTATAGATTTCACCATAGCGGTCCATTTGGTCACGGAAAATATTTGTGAAGACAAAAAGACTTGGAGTGATGTATTCAGTGATTTTTGGAAGGCTAGCCTCGTCAATTTCCAAGACAGCGATTTTCTTACCAGACTTGGCTTTTTTAGCTGTTAGGAAAGTAGAAGTGATTCCTGTGATCATGTTGGCCCCACTAGGGTTGGTCACAATCTCACCAAAAGCTTCTTTAAGAATTCCTACTGTTAAAGCTGTTGTCAGAGTCTTACCATTGGTTCCAGTGACAACGACAATCTCGTAATCCTTGGCTAAAGTGTCTAAAATATCTTTGTCAAATTTAAGGGCGATTTTTCCAGGCAGGGTTGAGCCACGTCCCAATTTTGAAAGGACGAAATGGCTAGCTTTACCCGCCAGAATTCCCATGGTAGTTTTCATAGTCATGAATTTATTTTATCACAAAAAGTAGTGATTGTAGTCTCAAAATAGTTAGAATTCGTGGTATAATAGAAACTGTTTAAAAATTAAAAGAAAGTGTGATATGTATGGGAATACTTTCGTCCATTGATATTGATTTTTGGCGGTCACTCTTTGATAGTCCGCTGAAAGTTATCGTCAATAGTTTGGACATATTGATTGTTGCTTTTTTAATTTATCGCTTTATTAGGGCCCTACGAGGGACAAAAATTATGACCCTTGTTCAAGGGGTTGTCTTATTTATTTTAGTCAAACTGATTTCTGATTTTATAGGCTTCACGACGATTTCTTATTTGATGAATCAGGTTATCAACTATGGAGCCATTGCGGCGGTTGTAATCTTTGCGCCAGAGCTTCGTTCTGCACTTGAAACCTTTGGACGGACACCTCAGCATTTTTTGCAAAATAAAGAGGTTAGCTCAGACGAGAAGTTGGTTCAAGCCTACGTTAAAGCTGTTAAGTACATGAGTCCTCGTAAGATTGGGGCGCTGGTTTCTATTGAACAGACTCAGACCTTACAAGAGCAGATTGCGACTGGGATTCCACTTGATGCGGTGGTGACTGGGGAACTTTTAATTAATATATTCATCCCAAATACACCGCTTCATGATGGGGCAGTTATCATTAGAGATAACAAGGTTGCGACGGCTTGTTCTTATCTGCCATTGACGGAATCTAATAAGATTTCCAAAGAGTTTGGGACTAGACATAGGGCTGCTATTGGTCTTTCAGAACAGACAGATGCACTGACCTTTGTTGTGTCTGAGGAAACTGGTGCGATTTCAATTGCTTACAAGGGAAATTTCATCCATGATCTCTCTGTTCAAGAATTTGAACAAGAGTTGAGTCTTATCTTGTTGAAAGAACAAGAACCACGTCAGTCATTCTTCCAACGTTGGATGGGAGGTAGCAAAAAATGAAGCGTTTCGTAAATTTCTTTAAAGACGATCGTTTATGGCAGATGCTAGTTGCTCTCTTCTTTGCTGTGGTACTCTTTTTCACGGCATGGTCGGGAAATACGCAAAATAAAAACAATAGCTCAAGTGCATCTAATACCTTTACACAAACCGTTGAATCGGTTCCTGTGGATATTAAATATGATAGTGATAAGTACTTTATCAGTGGTTATTCCTATGATGCCGAAGTCTATTTGACGGCGACAACACAGCTGGCTTTAACGACTGAGACAAGTAGTGATACGCGTCACTTTAAATTAGTTGCTGATTTGTCGAATCTGGGTCAAGGAACCAGTCGAGTACCTATTCAGGTTAAGGATCTTCCAGCTGGAATGTCTGCGCAAGTATCGCCATCAACCTTGACGGCGACTATTGGTAAAAAAGCCAGCAAGACCTTTGACGTCGTAGCTAATATCACATCAGATAAGTTAGCAAATGGCTATGAAGTTAAAAAAGTTAGCCTGGATGCAACCAAGGTAGAGGTAACTTCGAGTGAAGATATCATTAACCAGATTGATCATGTTCAAGCAGTATTGGAAGGCGATTCCAACCTGTCTGAAGATTATGATGGGAACTTGGTCCTTCAAGCAGTTTCGACAAATGGAACAGTACTAGCAAGTTCAATCTCACCAGCTAAGGTGCATGCCAAGATTAGTTTGCGAAAATTAAGCAAATCTGTTCCTGTTAAGGTCGAACTGACTGGAGATAAGGCTAGCAATGTGTCTAGTATCAGCTACAGCTTTAATCGTGGGCATGTGACTATTGTTGGTAGTCAAGAAGCTATGGATAAGATTGATAGCATCACAGTTCCTGTGGACATTAGCCAAGTGACTAAGGACACATCAAAAACAATAGACCTTAAGGCAGAAGGTGTTACGGTTCAGCCTGGCACTGTTAAGGTTAACTTAAAAGTCACGCAAAAATAGGGGAGTTACATTTTTCCTAAATTCATGTATAATGGATGGGATTGAGAGGGACTAATCTCATAAAAATGTAACCAATTAAAAATGTTTAAAATCAAGGGTTGAAAATATTGGCGAAATCTTATAAAGTTAGATTATCTAGATAGATTTCACTAGATTGACTCTTGCTAAACAGCATCACAGTTTAAGGAGGATTTAGTGCTTAAGCACTAATAATAAAATTATGGGTAAATATTTTGGAACAGACGGTGTTCGTGGAGAAGCAAACGTTGAACTTACGCCTGAATTGGCCTTTAAATTAGGTCGTTTTGGTGGTTATGTGCTTAGCCAACATGAGACTGGCCGTCCTAAAGTTTTTGTGGCACGTGATACACGTATCTCTGGCGAGATGTTGGAATCTGCCTTAGTAGCAGGTTTGCTCTCAGTGGGTATTGAAGTCTACAAACTTGGAGTGCTTGCGACACCTGGCGTCTCATACTTGGTCCGTACAGAAAATGCAAGCGCTGGTGTTATGATTTCAGCCAGCCATAATCCAGCTCTTGATAATGGTATTAAGTTCTTTGGTGGCGATGGTTTTAAATTGGATGATGCGCGTGAAGCGGAAATTGAAGCCCTTCTCGATGCTGCAGAAGATACGCTTCCACGCCCTTCAGCTGAGGGACTTGGAACACTTGTGGATTATCCAGAGGGTCTTCGTAAATACGAAAAATTCTTGGTGGCTACGGGTGTTGACCTCGGTGGCATGAAAGTTGCCTTGGATGCGGCTAATGGAGCAGCTGCGGTATCTGCACGTAACATATTCCTTGACTTGAACGCAGAAATCTCTGTTATTGGTGACCAGCCTGATGGCCTTAACATCAATGCTGGTGTTGGTTCGACACACCCAGAGCAGTTGCAAGCCTTGGTTAAAGAAACTGGCTCAGCTATTGGTCTTGCCTTTGATGGTGATAGTGACCGTCTCATTGCTGTTGATGAAAATGGCGATATTGTTGATGGTGATAAGGTGATGTATATCATTGGTAAACATTTGTCTCAAAAAGGCGAGTTGGCTAAAAATACTATTGTAACAACAGTTATGTCAAACCTTGGTTTCCACAAGGCACTTGACCGTGAAGGTATTAACAAGGCAGTGACTGCTGTTGGTGACCGTTATGTTGTCGAAGAAATGCGTAAAAACGGCTACAACCTTGGTGGTGAACAGTCTGGACACGTTATTATCATGGATTACAACACAACTGGTGATGGTCAGTTGACAGCAATCCAATTGACTAAAGTCATGGTTGAAACAGGTAAGAGCTTGTCTGAATTGGCTTCAGAAGTGACCATCTATCCACAAAAATTGGTTAATATCCGTGTGGAAAATAGCATGAAAGATAAGGCTATGGAAGTTCCTGCAATTGCCGCTATCATTGAAAAAATGGAAGCTGAGATGGCTGGAAATGGACGTATCTTGGTTCGTCCAAGTGGTACTGAACCTCTTCTTCGTGTTATGGCGGAAGCCCCAACAGATGATGAAGTGAATTACTATGTTGATACGATTGCTGATGTTGTTCGTGCAGAAATTGGATTGGACTAAGTATGATAGCTAAGCTCAGAGCCTTCATGGCTACCGAAGTTTTCAAGTACCTTTTCTTTGGTGTCTTGGCAACTTTGGTCTATATGGTCAGTCGTACTTTGATTTTCCAGTTTACCCAACAAGGAACACTTTCAGCAGTCTTAGCGAATGCGATTGCCATAATCTTTGCCTTTTTTACAAATGACATGTTTGTCTTTAATCAGGAAAAGACAGGTATGGTTACGCGCTTTGTTAAGTTCGTGGGTGCTCGCCTATTGACCTTGGTCTTGGATTTGGCTCTGGCCTATTTCTTGGTCGATACCTATCCAGAAATTATTGGTCAATTTGTTGGTCATAGTCATGCTTGGGTAAACGGTATCGAGAGCCTCTTCTCTCAGGTCCTTATCATTGTATTGAACTATATTATTTCTAAATTCTTCGTCTTTACAGGCGAGAAAGTATAAGCAAAAAGGAAGTTGTTAGGAAATGTGTTAAAAGCATTTCTTACCAACCTCCTTTTTTGATATAATTGAAGAGACTTAAAAAAATAGAAAGATGAAACATGTACGTACAATTATCTCAACGCCTTAAGGATGTAGCAACCTATGTTCCCAAAGGCGCAAAACTCTTGGATGTAGGCAGTGATCATGCCTATCTTCCGATTTATTTACTTGAAAAAGGTTTGATTACTTCAGCTATTGCTGGAGAAGTGGTAAAAGGGCCCTATGAATCCGCTCTTGCTAATGTCTCAGCTTCTGGTTTCCAAGATAAAATGGAGGTGCGCTTGGCTAATGGCTTGGCTGCCTTCGAACCTGCTGATGAGGTAACAACTATCACGATTTGTGGTATGGGAGGACGTCTTATTGCGGACATCCTTGATGCTGGAAAGGACAAACTTAAGGGCGTAGACCGCCTGATTTTACAACCAAATAATCGTGAAGATGATCTCCGTATCTGGTTGATGGAAAATGGTTTTGAGATTATTGCAGAGTCTATCATGACTGAAAATGGCAAATACTACGAAATCATGGTGGCAGAAGCTGGACACATGAGCCTTTCGGACAAGGAAGTGCGTTTTGGTCCTCATCTCATGAAAGACCAATCTCAGGTTTTCCAGCTCAAATGGCAACGCGAAATCAATAAATTAGAGATTGCTTTAGGATCCATTCCACTGGCCAATCAGGCTGATCGTACAGCTATTGAAGATAAAATTCAAACCATTAAGGAGGTTTTGAATCATGTTAGCTAGTGAACTTATTAAGACTTATGAAGAATTTTGTCCACAGGAGCTTTCTATGGAAGGTGATGTGGTTGGCTTGCAGATTGGTAGTCTGGACAAAGAGATTCAGAAGGTTATGGTTACCTTGGATGTTCGTGAGAATACGGTAGCCGAAGCCATTGAAAAAGGTGTGGACCTCATTATTGCTAAACATGCTCCAATTTTTCGTCCAGTTAAGGATTTGGTGTCTTCGCCTGACCGAGATATTTTACTTGACCTGGTTAAGCATGATATTGCAGTCTATGTGAGTCATACTAATATTGATGTCGTTAATGATGGGCTGAATGATTGGTTCTGTGACTTACTTGACATTAAAGACACCACTTATTTAACGCAGACTTCTGAAAATCATGGAATCGGTCGAGTAGGTGATATCGTGCCTCAGACTATTGAAGAACTTGCTCTTAAAGTCAAGTCTGTTTTTGCCTTAGATAGTGTTCGCTTGGTTCGTTATAATCATGACAATCCTCTAGTTAGCCGTGTGGCTATTTGTGGGGGTAGCGGTCAAGGATTTTACCAGGATGCTTTGAAAAAGGGCGCACAAGTCTTCATCACTGGTGATGTTTACTACCATACAGGACAGGAAATGATTACTAATGGTCTCTTGGCAATTGATCCCGGGCACCATATCGAAGCCCTTTTTATCTCAAAGATTGCTGAGAAACTTGAGGCTTGGAAACTTGAGCATGATTGGAATGTGACCATACTTGAAAGTCAGTCCTCAACCAATCCTTTTGACCATTTGTAGGAGGATGAGTCTGTGACTTGGCTTTTACATCAAAATGTAGTCTTTTTGGCCTTGCTTGCTGGTCTTTTTACTTGGGGCTGTACCATTGTTGGATCGGCCATTGTTTTCTTCTTCAAGAATATTAGCCGTAAATTGCTAGATATCATGATGGGCTTTGCGGCAGGTGTCATGATTGCGGCCTCTTTTTGGTCGCTTTTGGACCCCTCTTTAACTTATGCGACTCAAAATGGCTATGGGAAGTGGTCATGGTTCCCTGCGGCATCTGGTTTCTTGCTTGGCGGTGTTGCCCTTCGTTTGATTGATGCCGTCGTTCCCCATTTGCATTTGGGGAATGACATCTCTAAAGCAGAAGGTATTCAACCTCGTAAGAAAAAGTTGTCCAAGACAGCACTGCTCTTTTTGGCTATCACCATTCATAATTTTCCAGAGGGATTAGCAGTCGGTGTGACTTTCGGAGCCTTGGCTGGTGGCAATATGACATTCGCGGGTCTTATGGGAGCCATTGGTCTAGCTATAGGTATTGGTTTGCAGAATGTCCCTGAAGGTGCAGCCCTCTCAGTTCCTATTCGAGCAGATGGAAAATCTCGTATCAAGGCCTTTTATTGGGGATCTATGTCAGCCATCGTGGAGCCTATAGGGGCTGTTATGGGAGCTGCCCTTGTCATGTTGATGATGGCAATCATTCCTTATGCTTTGGCCTTTGTGGCTGGTGCCATGATTTTTGTGGTAACGGAGGAATTGATTCCTGAATCACAAACCAATGGTAATACTGACGTAGCAACCTTGGGCCTTATGGTTGGCTTTGTCGTCATGATGGTCATGGACGTGGCCTTGGGGTAAAAGAATAATAAAAAGCTGTGCCTATTGATATAGGACTCAGCTCTTTTCAAATAGATGGAGTAAAAAATGAAAATTGCAATCGTTGGTGCAGGTATCGTCGGTTCAACGGCTGCCTACTACTTATCAAAAGAAAAAGGCGTAGAAGTTACAGTATTTGACCATGGTCTTGGACAAGCAACCAAGGCAGCAGCAGGAATTATCAGCCCCTGGTTTTCCAAGCGTCGTAATAAGGCCTGGTATCGCATGGCCCGTTTGGGAGCCGATTTTTACCAAGATTTAGTTTCAGATCTTGAAAAGGATGGTTATGACACAAGCTTCTATGATCAGTCTGGTGTAGCCCTTCTCAAGAAAGACGATAGTAAATTGGATGCTTTGTACCAGCATGCAGAAACGAGACTAGAAGAATCACCCATTATTGGTGAACTCTCTATAAAAAATGCTGAGGATCTCCCTGAATTCACTGGATTTGACCATTATCTCTATGCTTCTGGAGGAGCCAGAGTGGAGGGGGCAGAGTTGACAGCTACCTTGATTGAGGCCTCTGGTTTTGAAAAGGTGGAGGGACCAGTTACACTCTCTCCTCTTGACAATGGCACTTACGAGATTAATGCTCAAACTTTTGATAAGGTCATTCTCGCTTGTGGTGCCTGGCTAGGTCAAACGCTTGAACCCCTTGGTTTTGAAGTAGATGTTCGCCCCCAAAAAGGTCAATTACGTGACTATTTCTTTGAGGGGTTAGATACTGGTAAGTTGCCTGTTTTGATGCCAGAGGGCGAACTAGATGTCATCCCCTTTGCTGGTGGAAAGATTTCGGTAGGAGCTAGCCACGAAAATGACCAAGGCTTTGATTTGACAGTTGATGAGACTGTACTTGCAAGTCTGGAGGAAGAGGCTAAGACCTATTTCCCTGGCTTAAGCACGGCTAATTCCTTCTCAGAACGTGTGGGAACGAGAGCCTACACGAGTGATTTCTCTCCTTTCTTTGGAGAAGTTCCAGAACTTGAGAGTGTCTTTGTTGCTTCTGGTTTAGGATCTTCAGGGCTCACGACAGGGCCACTGATTGGAAAAAATCTGGTTGATTTGGCCATGAATCGCCCTGGTAGCTTGGATAGTGCGGACTATCCAGTGGCTCAGTACATTAAGAAAAAAGACTAATAGTATTAAAGTTCTTCTAGATATTTAGACTCAAGAATCAGCTGGCTATTTCTCGCTATTGAGGGATGTTGGCTGATTCTTTTTTATTAGAGTTATTTACATCTATTTCTTATTTGATTAGAAAATGATAAAATAGTAACTGTTCATCGATTGTAGGTGAATACTAATAAAAAATGGGGAGGGACTATGTTCCAAAAAGTTAAAGTATATGTGACAGTCTTTGTTTCCTTGTTAGTCATAAGTTTAGGCTTGTCTGTCAAAGCAGGGGCAGCAGAAGACTTGGCTGTGACAAAGACAAGAATTGTCCTAGAGAGTTATGAGTTTGGTCCTGCTGTAACCAAAGTCATTTTTGAATTTAATCAGAAGGTCACACCAGAGGTTGTCCACAGCTCAACCCAGGTTACAACAACAGGAGTTAGTCGTCAGGTGACGAATTCTTATGTGTCCGACGATCAGGGGCATGTGGTCTATTATGATAACAGCAAGTACGTGACGCTTGAATTGAGCCTACCTTCTTATAATCGCTACAATATGGGTGGAAATGCTGAACCTATGTATTTTAACCTTTCTACTTGGACTAACCAATGGCTGGAAAGTTATATGGTATCGATGAAAGATTTGTCAGTAGTGGCAGAAGGTAGTAGTCAGTCGCAAATGGTGTCTTCTGAGCAAGATGCCATCAATAATCGTTTGATGCCAACAACGGAGGTTTTCGATGAGCGAGGGCAGGTAGGTAACATGCAGTATGCGGCTTATAGTGCCCAGACTGGTACAGGAAATAGCACCAAACCTTTGATAGTCTGGCTACACGGCATTGGTGAAAGAGGGACAGATATGAATATTCCCCTTCTTTCAAATGACGTCTATGCACTTACCCAGCCTGATATTCAAGGTCATTTCTTAACAACTGGTGATCAGGCGCGTGGGGTCAATGTGCTTGCTGTTCAAACGCAGACACCTTGGGGGTCGGATAATGCAGCACAACTCAAAGAGACCATTGATACATACCTAGCTAATCACCCAGAGGTAGATAAGGGACGAATTTATCTTGCAGGGGTTTCCAATGGTGGTGGTATGGTCTTGACCATGGGAGCAACCTATCCAGATTATTTTGCAGCTCTCATTCCAATTGCTGCTCCCTTAACTGTTGACCAATCTGGGATTGATAAACTGAAGAACCAGCCTATGTGGTTGATTCACACGAAAGCGGACACAACAGTTCAACCAGAAAATAGTGTCTTGCCTCTATACAAGAGTTTGATTACCTCTGGAGCTTCTAACAAATGGTTTTCATACTTTGAAACAGCTACCGGGACTGATCTTCCTGGTACAGAGTATGATGGGCATTGGGCTTGGATTTATTTCTTCCATGACCAGGTGATTGGCGTTCAGCATCCTGAAAATACGAAAAATTGGGATGGTTATAGTGGTATGGTAGCCACTGACCCAACCTATGGCGGTGGCTCTCGAGCTAGTGTCAATGGGCAAACCTATAACAGTATCTTTGACTGGATGAGTGCACAAAGGCACTGAAGAAGATGATGATTACGCTTTCTAAGGAAAGTGCTACAAGAGGTTATCTTCAATCTAAAAGGGTTTCAATCGAAATCCTTTTTTCATTGGATTAAGAAAATGGACACTTGTGATTTTCTTAATGAAAGCTTAAGAACATAGGGTTTACCGTGACAAGAGGGCTGAAAAATGCTAAAATATAGGTAATATATTAGAGAAAAAAGGAGCCTTCTTATGAAAGGTATTATTCTTGCAGGCGGTTCAGGGACGCGTTTGTATCCATTGACTCGTGCTGCATCAAAACAACTGATGCCGATTTACGATAAACCAATGATTTATTACCCACTATCAACACTTATGTTGGCTGGTATTAAGGAAATCCTCATCATCTCAACACCACAGGACCTTCCACGTTTTGAAGAGCTCCTTGGTGATGGTTCTGAGTTCGGTATTTCCCTTTCTTACGCAGTACAACCAAGTCCAGATGGATTGGCTCAAGCCTTTATCATTGGTGAAGACTTCATTGGTGATGATAGTGTTGCCCTTGTTCTTGGGGACAATATTTTCCATGGCAATGGTCTTTCTGCCATGCTTCAACGTGCCGAAGCTAAGGAAAAAGGAGCTACAGTCTTTGGTTATCAAGTTAAGGATCCAGAACGTTTTGGTGTTGTTGAATTTGACGACAATATGAATGCCATCTCAATCGAGGAAAAACCTGAGCATCCAAAATCAAACTTTGCTGTAACTGGTCTTTATTTCTATGACAATGATGTTGTGAAAATTGCCAAAAATATCAAACCAAGTCCTCGTGGCGAACTTGAAATCACGGATGTTAACAAGGCTTACTTAGAACGTGGTGACCTCTCTGTTGAACTTATGGGACGTGGCTTTGCTTGGTTGGATACAGGCACTCACGAAAGTCTCTTGCAAGCTGCTCAGTACATTGAAACAGTTCAGCGTTTGCAAAATGTTCAAGTGGCTAACCTTGAGGAAATTGCCTATCGCATGGGCTACATTACTAAAGAGCAGGTCCTCGAATTGGCACAACCACTTAAGAAGAATGAATACGGGCAATATTTGCTCCGTTTGATTGGAGAAGCATAATGACTGAACAATTTTTTGGTAAAGAATTAGCTGCACGTAAGATTGAAGCCATCCCAGGTTTACTTGAATTTGATATTCCAGTACATGGGGATAACCGTGGTTGGTTTAAGGAAAACTTTCAAAAAGAAAAAATGTTGCCGCTTGGTTTTCCAGAATCATTCTTTGCAGAAGGAAAATTGCAAAACAACGTTTCTTTCTCACGTAAAAATGTTTTGCGTGGTTTGCACGCTGAGCCTTGGGATAAATACATCTCAGTAGCAGATGAAGGAAAGGTTCTTGGAACTTGGGTTGACCTCCGTGAAGGCGAAACGTTTGGGAATACTTACCAAACAGTGATTGATGCCTCAAAAGGAATCTTCGTTCCTCGTGGTGTTGCCAATGGTTTCCAAGTTTTGTCTGATAAGGTCGCATACAGCTATCTTGTGAACGACTACTGGGCACTTGAACTCAAACCAAAATACGCCTTTGTCAACTATGCTGACCCAAGCCTTGATATCAAGTGGGAAAACTTGGAGGAAGCAGAAGTCTCAGAAGCAGATAAAAACCACCCATTGCTCAAAGACGTTAAACCCCTAAAAGCAGAAGATTTGTAAAAAACATAGCTCTTAAAAGAATCAGTAAAATCATTATATAGTTTTTAGCTTTGCTATAAACGAGCGAAGCGAGCTATATGCTTAGCTTTCCGCCGTGAGAAAAGCACCTGAACCATTTTGTTTCAGGTGCTCGGAAGTTTTGAGACATTAGGCTCAAAACTTAGTCATGGAACTTCGTAGAAGTTCGCTGACGTCCGTACTCACCTAAGGAAAGCTAAAAAAAATTGATTTAAGGAACAATCAAAAAAACTATTTGGAGAAAAAATGACTGAATATAAAAACATCATCGTAACCGGTGGCGCAGGTTTCATCGGTTCAAACTTCGTACACTATGTCTACAACAATCATCCAGACGTGCATGTGACTGTCCTTGACAAGCTCACTTACGCTGGTAACCGTGCTAACATTGAAGAAATCCTTGGTGACCGTGTTGAATTGGTTGTTGGTGATATTGCTGACGCTGAATTGGTTGATAAATTGGCTGCTAAGGCTGATGCTATTGTTCACTACGCGGCTGAAAGTCACAATGATAATTCATTGAACGACCCATCACCATTTATCCACACAAACTTTATTGGTACATACACACTTTTGGAAGCTGCTCGTAAATACGATATTCGTTTCCACCACGTGTCAACAGACGAAGTGTATGGTGACCTTCCATTGCGTGAAGATCTCCCTGGACATGGTGAAGGTCCTGGTGAAAAATTCACAGCAGAAACCAAATACAACCCATCATCACCTTATTCATCAACCAAGGCTGCTTCAGACCTTATCGTTAAAGCATGGGTTCGTTCATTTGGTGTTAAAGCAACGATTTCAAACTGCTCAAACAACTATGGACCATACCAACACATCGAAAAATTCATCCCACGTCAAATCACCAATATCTTGTCAGGTATTAAACCAAAACTTTATGGTGAAGGTAAAAACGTCCGTGACTGGATTCACACTAACGACCATTCAACTGGTGTTTGGGCTATCCTCACTAAAGGTCGTATCGGTGAAACTTACTTGATTGGTGCTGATGGTGAAAAGAATAACAAGGAAGTGCTTGAGCTTATCCTTGAAAAAATGGGTCAACCAAAAGACGCTTATGACCGCGTAACAGATCGCGCTGGTCACGATTTGCGCTATGCTATTGATTCAACAAAATTGCGTGAAGAACTTGGTTGGGAACCACAATTCACAAACTTCGAATCAGGTTTGGAAGAAACAATCAAGTGGTACACAGATCACCAAGACTGGTGGAAGGCTGAAAAAGAAGCTGTTGAAGCTAACTACGCTAAGACACAAGAAGTGCTTAAATAAATGGAAAGTCTATCACTTCAAAGTTAGTGATAGATTTTTCTATTAAGAGAGGTTAGGAGAGATAATGAATAGAAAAGAATGGATTGAATATTTTGAAGCGATTAATAATCGTAAACCCACCATCCAGGAGTGTCAGCAAGCCCTCTTAAATGGTGAATTTGTTATGGAAGGAAGGCAAGCTACTTTTTCCAGCAATGGTAAGTCCGTGACTGGAGGAGCCATACCTTTACCAAATCAAATAGTTAACCAACCTTATGCACAGCAAATGGTCTTTGTTAAGAAGAAAAAGTTTGGGAAGAAGACTTTTATTGGTCTTGGTATTGCTTTATTTCTTATTGTAGCAACAAGTCTTGGCCTCTTTTTGTTTTCTTCCAAAGGAACAAACTTGGGTGGTTTGTGGGTAACTAGTGATAATGCTGGTTTGGTTTATGAGTTAAGTGGGAAAAAGTCAAAACTTGTTGCAGGCCATAGGGAAGAAGAAATCAAAGAAATCTCTATTGGTCAGAAAGTAAGACAGAAGTTTGAAAAAAACTTAGAGGACGTCAGTGATTCAAAACTAAAAACGATTGCTGATTTTGACAAGAAATACCAATTACAGACAAAAGAGATCATCCTGGTAAAGACGGAAGTGTTTGGATACTATAATCTGATTCAGAAAGATGGGACAAACTTTGTTCTAGATTTAACCTTATCAGACCTCTACTACGGATCAAGCACTAAAGATTTAAAAAAGAGATGTCTTTTTCATAAGGCAGAGGTTCCAAAAGTTTTTGTTGGGCAATGGAAAAAATTTGATTCCGATGATGATTCAGAAGGAGAAGGGACTATCTCTGAAAATGGGGTTGTTACTACAGATTCTGATGGTAAAGAAATCTTAATTGCTAAACCTTTAAAAGAATATCTGGTGGATAAATCAGGTAGGGTAGATAAGAATAAAGTACAAAAAGAGTTTACTAAAATTCAAAAGTCTCTTAAGTCACATGGTTATCAGGCTATGAGTGTTAATGACATCTACCACGATTCGAAAAATTTAAACTATTATGTAGTTGTAGATGGTGGCAAGCGCATTATTATCTTGGAGGATAGATACGACCATCTCTTTACAGGTTATCTTGAAAGACAAGACAAATAGTAATTAGGATACCTCTAGCAGATAAGAAGTGCTTAGATCATATCCCAAAGTCTATCATTCCTATAGGGGGTGATAGGCTTTTTTTACTTATAAATACCACATTAACTTATAACAGCGATACAAATGATTACATAAATATTACAAAAATTACACAAAACACTTGATTTTTGTAACAAAATAGATATAATAGACATATAGAAAAGAGGTTTATGAAAATGAAAAGAAAAGTTATTCGTGTTTGCTCTCTTGTTTTGTTGTCTGTAGCTGTTTCTACAACCCTTGTTGGATGTGGCTCTAAGTCAGAAAAAGACACTGCATCATCATCTACAATGTCAACTTCTAAAGTTGTGAAGTCATCAACAAAAACAAAAGCATCTGAGAAGAAATCTGCTAAAAAGTCTAAGACAGAGGATTCATCTTCAAAGGATTCTCAAGGTCAAGAAGAAGCGAGTGCTCCTGAAGCTAGCTCTTCAAAAAATCAAGCCACAGCAGGAACTGATGGTCAAGCAGGAACAAGTGGTAGTGCTGCTTCTGAGTCAAACAAGTCTAGTCAAGCAACAACTGATACTCAAAGTGATGCTCCTGTTCCAGCAGCATTAGTGGGAACTTGGACTGGTACGAGTCCTCAAGCAACAGACATTAGTTTTACAGTTGATGCTGATGGGAACATCACTTCAAAAGCTAATTTCAATGTCGATTACGAACCCTATCGTCAAAGCTCAACAACTGCAAAAGCTGTTCAAATTTCCGGTAATCTCTACGTTTGGGAAGGTGGCGATTTTTCAACCTTGCTTCCTGGTATTACTGGACTAGGGGGAGCTGGTTTCCAAGCTAAGCCTGGTTTTATTCTTGAAAATGGAACCTACACGCCAGTTCAATTCATTTCAGACTTGGGCCCAACCTTTGATTATAGCAACTACAATGCTTTCCCATTCTCATTAACAAAATAATAGGAAGAGGCTATCTGAAGAGATAGCTTCTTTTTTGCCTCAACTCTTATCATTCATGGTCTCATTTCTGCTTAAAAAATGGTAGAATAGTTACATGCAAACAAAACCAACTTCAGCTTATGTGCATATTCCATTTTGCACACAAATTTGTTATTATTGTGACTTTTCCAAGGTCTTTATTAAAAATCAGCCCGTTGATGACTACCTACGGGCTTTGATTCGTGAGTGGGAGCTTTTAGATATCAAGGAGCTTCGCACGCTTTATATTGGTGGAGGGACCCCAACAGCTATTTCTGCCGAGCAATTGGACTACCTTTTAAGTCATCTTCAGAAAAACTTGGATTTGTCAAAGCTGGAGGAATTTACTATTGAGGCCAATCCTGGGGATTTGACGGTTGATAAGATTGAAGTACTCAAAAAATCTGCTGTTAATCGAGTGTCTTTAGGGGTTCAGACTTTTGATGACAAGCACTTGCGTCAAATTGGCCGCAGTCACAATCAAGCACAGATTTATGAAAGCATTGATAGCTTGAAGTCTGCTGGTTTCCATAATATTTCCATTGACCTCATTTATGCGCTACCTGGTCAAACCATGGATCAGGTCAAGGAAAATGTGAGAAAGGCACTGGAACTGGATATTCCACACCTAAGTCTCTACAGTTTGATCTTGGAACATCACACGGTCTTTATGAATAAGATGCGTCGGGGTAAGCTCAATCTGCCAACTGAGGATTTGGAAGCAGAGATGTTTGACTATATTATCCAAGAGTTGGAAAAGAATGGTTTTGAGCATTATGAGATTTCCAACTTTACCAAACCTGGGATGGAGAGTCGTCACAATCTCATGTACTGGAATAATGATGAGTACTATGGTGTTGGTGCTGGAGCCTCTGGTTATGTCAATGGTGTTCGTTATCGCAATAGAGGACCTATCCAGCATTATCTAAAGGCTATAGCTGAGGATGGTCATGCTAGACTTCACGAGGAGCATCTGACTAAGGCGGAGATGATGGAGGAGGAGTTCTTCCTTGGTTTGCGTAAAAAGTCAGGTGTGTCTATTAAACGTTTTGAAGAGAAGTTTGGTTTGTCATTTTCGGATACTTATGGAGACATTGTGAAAAAACTACAGGAAGATGGTCTCTTGGTCAAGGATCCAGAGGTGGTTCGTATGACCAAACGAGGACTCTTTTTGGGAGATAGTGTCGCTGAGCAATTTATCTTGGAGGATTAGATGGGATTAAAATTTAGTATTCCTTATCAGATTCCGTTTTATGAGACGGATATCACGCATCAGGTGAAGTTACCACATTTATTGGCTTTTTCATTGCAAGTATCTGGTATGCAGTCAGAGTCTCTGGGTAATACGGATAAGGAAGTTTTTGATAAGTACGGTCTGGTTTGGATTGTGACAGACTATGCGATTGAGATTGACCGTTTGCCTCGCTACAATGAAAAGGTGACCATTACAACTGAAGCCGTTTCCTATAATAAGATTTTTTGTTACCGTAATTTTTACATCACGGATGAAACTGGTCAACAAATCATGCTCTTTAAGACTACTTTTGCTCTTATGGATTATGAAACGCGTAAGGTAGCCGAAGTGCCAGATGAGGTGGTAGCACCTTATGGGGCTGATAAGATTAAAAAGTTGATTCGAGGGCCTCGCTATAAGGCTTTGGAAAATCCAATTGAGACGCTTTATCGTGTGCGTTATTTTGACCTAGACATGAATGGTCACGTTAATAATAGCAAGTACTTGGAGTGGATGTTGGATGTTTTCGATTTGGACTTTTTGACCAAGTGTACACCAGCCCATATTGACCTCAAGTATGTTAAGGAAATTCATCATGGAGCAGAAATTTATTCAGGTTACGAGTTTGACCAAGAAAGTTTGAGTAGTCAACACCAGATTTGTGTGGATGGCAATATTCATGCTCAGGCTATTATCCAATGGAAAGAAATAGGAGACGAGTAGGATGACATATAAAGGTTATTTGATTGATTTAGATGGAACTATTTACAAGGGGAAGGACCGCATTCCTGAGGGAGAAGCCTTCGTTAAGGAGTTGCAGAAGCGTCAGATTCCCTATCTTTTTGTGACGAATAACAGTATGCGTACACCAGAAATGGTCCAAGAACTTTTGCGTAATCAGTGCGAGTTGGAAACGCCTCTTGAGACCATTTACACAGCAACCTTGGCGACAGTTGACTATATGAATGATATGAATCGTGGTAAGACGGTTTATGTTATCGGTGAGACTGGACTTAAATCTGCAATTGCGGAAGCGGGGTATACGGTAGATGAGGAAAATCCTGCCTATGTTGTGGTGGGCTTGGACCGTGAAGTCACTTATGAAATGTTGGTTAAAGCAACGCTTGCTATCCACAAAGGGGCTATATTTATTGGAACTAACCCAGACTTGAATATCCCAACAGAACGTGGTCTTCTTCCAGGTGCTGGTTCCCTCTTGGCCCTTATTGAGGCGGCTACCCGTGTGAAACCAATCATTATCGGTAAGCCTAAAGCTATTATCATGAATAAGGCTCTTGAAATCCTTGGGACAGAACGTAGCCAAACTATTGTGGTTGGTGACAATTACTTGACTGATATTACAGCTGGCATTAAAAATGACTTTCCAACACTACTTGTGACAACTGGATTTACCAAGGCGGAAGAGGTTGCAGGTCTACCTGTCAAACCAGACCACGTACTTGCTAGTCTAGCGGAGTGGGATTTTGATGCGAACTAGGATTAATGCTGTTCTGACTCCGATTTGGCTCTTGGCCTTGTCTATTCTGGTGACAATTTATCTGGCATGGGGATTCTATTATTTTGATATTGACTGGATGCATCTTATGGACTATGTCATTATCGGAAAGACGGAGCTTTGGCATAATTTCAATGTCCTCATGCAGTACTTGACCTTTCCTTGGGTTGGTCATCTGGCTATGCCTGATTTTCCATCGTCGGAGAGTGGGCTAAAGCATTTTCATGATGTGAAGTGGCTCTTTCATTTGGTACAGGGGCTTGTTATTCTACTGGCTTATCCCGCAGCAACTTCTCTCTGGCGAAATGTGAAGAAGGGCACCTTTGGTCTTTATCGTAGGCTTTATATAAGTCTAGCAATCTTGCCAGTCCTTATTGGGGTTGTGGGAGTTTTTCTCGGATTTGATGAGTTTTTTACGCTCTTTCATGAAGCCCTCTTTCCTGGAGATAGCAGTTGGCTCTTTAATCCAATCTTGGATCCGATTATCAATGTTTTACCAGAAGAGTATTTCCTTCAATGTTTTGTGATTTTCTTTATTATTTATGAGGGGTTGATGGTGAGTTTGACCTGGTTGGCCCATAAGCAGCTTACAATGTATTTGAAAAATAAGGAGTAGTTATGTCTATTCGTGATAACCATTTGCATACCCATCATTCCTATGATTCGGATGCGAACTTTACTGATTATTTGACACATTTTGATGGGGAGATTGTAACGACTGAGCATTATGATCTCTCTAATCCTTATACCAAACAGGACGATGTGCCCGAGTACGAGGCTTATAGTCACGAAATCGAAAGTCTTAACCTCAAGTATGGCAATCGTATTAAACGTGGCATCGAGATTGGTTATTATCAGCCTAGGGAAAAGGATATTTTGGCCTTTTTGGATGGGAAGGACTATGATCTCAAACTGCTTTCTGTTCACCATAATGGGGTCAATGATTATCTTGATGATGAGGTAGCTGATATGGACAAGGCAAGCATTATTCAAGAGTATCTGGACAAGTTGGAGTACGCTATTGGTCGTGTGGACGCAGATGTTCTGGCCCATTTTGACTATGGTTTCCGACTTTTTGACGTGACTGTTGATGAGCTAAAAGCCTATGAGGAGCAGCTCAAACGCATTTTCCAGAAAATGATGGCTAATGATTTGGCTTTTGAGCTGAATGCAAAGAGTATGTATCTCTATCATCACGAAGATCTTTATCGTTATGCCTTGGGCCTTGTTAAGGATTTGGGATGTTGCAAGTATTCTATCGGCTCTGATGGGCATAAGTTAGAGCATTTTCGTCTGAACTTTGATAAGATTCAGGGGCTCTTGAGAGAATTTGATATTACTGAAGATATGATTATATAGCGAAGATGGCTTCAACTGAAGCTGTCTTTTTCTTAAGGAAAACTTAAAGGAAAAGCGTGGTTGTGGGATTTATAGAAGATTTTAAGTTTTGCTTGTTATGCTAATGTCAAGCAAAAGAAACTTATGGTTTCTATCTTATCTTTCAAAATTGGAGGTCTTCTATGAAATTTCTCAAAAGGCATGCCTATGCCTTACTCTTTACCCTTTTTCTGATGGGGGCAAATGTCTACTCTCTCTTAAAGGTCTTTGTCATTCCCTCAGCAGTCTCAACGGTTTCAGCCAATACGACTAGCTCAAGCACATCTTCGTCGACAGCATCTACCAGCACTGGTAAGGTAACTAAGACAGATACGACCTATAAAGATGACAATATGGATATCAAAATCACAACGGGTAAAACCAGTGATACTACTTACTATGTGGCAGATATCAAGCTGTCAAGTGCTGACTACCTTAAAACAGCTTTGGCACAAAATACCTATGGGACCAACATCACCGAGACTACTTCAAGTATTGCTCAGCAAAACAATGCTATCTTTGCCATAAACGGTGACTATTATGGGGCTAATCAGTCAGGTTATGTGATTAAGAATGGTCAAGTCTATCGTGATACTGATCGAAACAGTGATTACGAGGACCTTGCCGTTTACTCAGATGGTAGCTTCAAGACCTTTAAGGAAAGCGATACAACGGCTCAAAAATTGGTTGATTCAGGTGTGGTGAATACCTTTGCCTTTGGTCCAACCTTGGTTGAAAATGGCAAGGTAGCTGTATCAGAAAATGAAGAGGTTGGTCAAGCCATGGCTGACAATCCACGTACAGCCATCGGAGTTATCGAAGAAAGTGACGGCAGTGTGCACTATATTGTCATTGTCTCTGATGGTCGTACCAGTGAGTCGTCAGGATTGACTCTTTATGAAATGGCAGAGTTGATGAAATCTTATGGCGTGACGACAGCCTATAACCTTGACGGTGGTGGCTCATCTACCATGTACTTCAATGGTCAAGTCATTAACAAGCCAACCACAAACGGAAACAAAATCTCAGAAAGGGCGGTGAGTGATATTGTTTACATCGGTTACTAAAAAATCAGCCAGCAAACACTTTTTCACCTACATCGGTTTAACTATTTTTAGCCTAGTCTTTACCTTTGTTTATGAACGCTTTTCTTATGGGGAATCATCCATGTTTATGCGCATGATGTTCTTTGCACCATTGGCTGGAGCACTTATCTATCTACTTACTGGACTGGGGATGTCTTGGGTGAGAAATCGTGCCTCGAAACTTCTCTTTAATTCAGCCATCGCTATTGTCGCTAGTGCTTGTTTAGTTAAAGGTATTGTTGAAGTCTCAGGACGTACAACTAGTGTAGATATGCCCTATTGGTATGTGGCAGCTGGACTACTTTGTTTGAGTATTATGACAGGATTTATCAGACCTAGAAAATTAGCTTAACCATGAGAGCTTGGAGCTGTGCTTCAGGCTTTTTGTCTTGCTTTGAAAAATTATTTAGGATAAATATACAAATTATAGTATGAAGAAATGATTTCAATTTGGGAAATAGTACAAAGAAATTGTCAAAAAAAATAACTGAGCAAGATTTTTTGTGATAGGAATTTAGATAGAACGAAATCTTCTGTAGTGATGAAAGTAGCTGAAAAAAGTAGTGGTTTCCAGTTAAGCGATCACAGTCAGAAGTCTCTTTAGGTATCCACTTGGTTTGTAAAAAGATACCGCATCAACTTTTTATTTATTTGAACTCAATTTCACAGCAGTTTGTTTTGGCTATTAAATATACAAGGATTTCAAGTTTTTATAAAAATATACAAAAAAGGCTTGCTTTGTTTTGAATTTTCAGGTAAAATGAACTAAAATCAAAATCGTTGATAGAAAAAGTCAGATCGTTTCACAGAGAATGCGGGAAGCTGAGAACGCATGAGATCAAAGACGACACATTCTTGAGAGCGTATGCGAACTCTGGATGACAGTAGTGTACGACGGGTGGTTCCGTTAGAGACTAGGAGTTACAAGAGAGATTTTGTGACTTCATGAGGAAGAGGGGGTGACCCCTGTTCGAATTAAGGTGGAACCACGTGCCAACGTCCTTGCAAAAGTTATTTTTGCGAGGACGTTTTTTGCTACACTTTTTTTAGAGTGTGTAGCGAGAAGTACACTTGATTAGAGTCGAACAGAAAGGAAAAACTATGGAAATCAAAGGATTACGAAAGATTGAACCCTATGTAGCGGGTAGTCAGCCTGCTGAGAAAAATATCATTAAGTTGAATACTAATGAAAATGCTTATGGACCAAGTCCAGCAGTCCATCAAGCTTTAGCATCCTTTGATGCCCATCAGTTACGAAAGTATTCGACTTTGGATCAAGCAGCTTTACGTCAGGCTTTGTCTGAACAGTTGGGTGTGCCTGCCGATCAAGTGATTATCGGAAATGGCTCAGACGATATCCTGTCAATGGCTTTTCTAGCTTTCTTTAATAGCGAGGAAGAAGTTTTGTTTCCAGATTTGACCTATGGTTTTTACAAGGTATGGGCAGATTTGTACCACATCCCTTTTAGAGAAGTGCCCTTGAGTTCTTCATTTGAGATAGCTACTCAAGATTATCTGGTTGAAAATGGTGGGATTGTCATTACCAATCCTAATGCGCCAACAGGTATTTATAAACCTTTAGATCAAATCGAGGAGATTATAAAAGCCAACCAGTCGGTAGTTGTGATTATTGACGAAGCCTATATTAACTTTGGTGGGGAGACGGCCTTACCGCTCCTAGAAAAGTATGACAATGTGTTTATCACTAGGACCTTTTCTAAGGATGCCTCCCTTGCTGGCTTGCGTGTCGGTTACGGCATAGGAAGTCCTAAACTAATGGCTGTAATCAATGCCGTCAAGAATTCAGTCAACCCTTATAATGTGGATAGCATTGCGGAAGTCTTGGCGACTGCAGCGGTTAAGTCCTGGGGCTACTATGAGGACACTTGCGCAAAGATTATGGCAACACGTGACTGGTTTAGCCAAGAATTGCAGGCGATTGGTTTTGATATCCTACCTTCAAAAACTAATTTTGTTTTGGTCAAACCTCACGGAGTGACTGCAGGTCAATTGTTTGACTACCTCCAAAGTAAGAAAATTTATGTTCGTTATTTTCCAAAAGTGGAGCGTATTTCAGACAGACTACGCATTTCTATTGGGACGCAGGATGAGATGGAGCGCGTATTAATGACAATACAGGAGTTACAAGCATGAAAAAAACGACATTAGCCTTAGGAATGCACGATAAACTTTTCAAACGTGCCCGTACCATGTATCAGATTGAACACCGTATCTGTGACTTGTTGATGACAAAGGGTTTCCTTCGAATTGAGACACCAACCCTAGAACATTTCGAAGTCTTTAGTGATGTCGTGGACAATGGAAACTATAATTTCTTTGACAAAAATGGAGAGCTTGTTAGTTTACGTCCTGATATTACTAGCCAAATTGGGCGTGTGATTGCTTCGACTCAAGTTCATACACCGATTAAATTTTCTTACTCTGGAAAAGTCTTTAACTACAATGAGGAAATGCGTGGCCTATCAAATGAGCATACGCAGGCTGGTATTGAGATCATAGGATTCCCTGTTCACCAGGCATTGGAAGAAGCAATAGCTTCTGCTAAAGAGGCTCTAGATGCTGCAGGGGTCAAAAATTACAAGTTTGAATTTTCACATGCCCGCCTTCTACAACTCATTTTTGAAGAATTAAACCTTCCAGCTGTAAAAGAAGCAGAGTTGGCGGCCTATATCCGTGACAAATCGATCACCGGTCTTAAGGAGTTCACCAAAGAAAATCCAAGTCAATATGACAAGGTCTTGGAGCAGTTACCCTTCTTGTTTGGTGAGACAAATGCTGTCTTGACCAAGGCTAGACAGTTAACAGACAGTGAAGCCTTTTTGACGGCCTTGGATAGTTTGGAAGTTTTAACTAATCGTTTATCAGATAGTCTCCCAGAGACGACGCTTGATTTGGCTCAATTGCCAGCAGTGCCTTACTACACGGGCATGATGTTTAAGGTCTTCGGTGACAAGGTACCAGATGCCTTTGTATCAGGTGGCCGTTACGATAAACTATTTGAACGCTTTGGAGCTACCGAGTTAACAGCGGTTGGCTGGGCCATTGATATCGACTCAGTTTATCAAGCAGTACATGACGATGTGGAATTTGGAGGTGACTTGGATGACTAGCAATCAAATCACAATTGCCTTGACCAAGGGACGTATTGAGAAAGATACGGTTAAATTACTGGAAAAAGCTGGCTTTGATATGTCTTTCATGGCCGATAAAGGACGTAATTTGATTTTCGAGAGTCCTGACAACCGGTTCCGTTTTCTCTTGGTCAAAGCTCCAGATGTGACTACCTATGTTAGACACGGCGTCGCAGATATTGGGATTGTCGGTAAGGATGTTTTGGTCGAACATCCGACAGGTTATTTAGAAATGTTAGACCTTAATTTTGGTCTTTGTAAATTCTCTGTAGCATCAACAGAAGACTATAACCCTGATGACCATAAGCGTAAACGTATTGCGACCAAGTATCCAACCATTGCGACAGATTATTTTAATCAAAAGGGTGAGGATGTCGAGATAATTTCGATTCAAGGGAGCGTTGAGATTGCCCCCGTCATTGGTCTAGCAGATGCCATTGTTGATATTGTAGAAACAGGGAATACCCTTGTTGCAAATGGCCTAAAAGTTTATGAAGATATTTGCCGTATTTCAGCACGAATGATTGTGAACAAGGCTTCTTTGAAAAATAACAAGGAAGTCCTGCCATTCATTCGCAAGATTGAATCACTTGTAGGGAACGAGGAGGTACCGTTCGAATGAAACGATTAACTGGAACAAATAAAGAAATTGCTGAGCTTCTTTATCAGGAGCAATTGGAACTTTCAAAAGAAAATAGAGACGTTGAAAGCACGGTTCAAGCCATTATTGAGGATGTCAAAAAACGAGGAGACGAGGCCCTTCGTGACTATTCAGCTAAATTTGATAAGGTTGACTTGACTGATTTTGAGGTTGGACAGGATTTGATTGATCAGGCCTTTAAAGAGATTGATCCAGAGGTTTACCAAGCCCTAGTTAATGCCAAAGAAAACATTGAATCTTACCACAAGCATCAGTTGGAGGCTGGTTTTGAGGACCAACCAAGTGAGGGTGTTATTCGTGGTCAATTGATTCGTCCCATCAATCGTATAGGTGTTTATGTGCCTGGAGGAACTGCGGCTTATCCATCATCAGTTCTTATGAATGTCATCCCTGCTAAAATTGCTGGGGTTAAAGAGATTATTATGATTACGCCCCCACAAGAACACTTTGTTCCTGCAATTCTAGTAGCCGCAAAATTGGCTGGTGTGGATAGCATTTATCAAGTCGGTGGGGCTCAAGGGGTTGCGGCCTTGGCTTTTGGTACAGAAACGATTCCAAAGGTTGACAAGATTACAGGTCCCGGAAATATTTTTGTGGCGACTGCTAAGAAACAAGTTTACGGTATTGTCGGTATTGATATGATTGCAGGACCATCAGAAATCGGTGTTATTGCTGATAGTAGCGCTAATCCAACCTATGTGGCAGCCGATCTCTTGTCTCAAGCAGAGCACGATACACGTGCACGCGCCATTTTGGTAACAGATTCTCAAGCCTTGGCTGATGCAGTTGAAAGTGAGATTGAACGTCAACTCAAGCTTTTGCCACGTGAGGCGATTGCTCGTCCATCTATCGAAAATAACGGTCGAATTATTATTGCCAATGATACAGATGCTATGTTTGAACTCATGAACTTAGTTGCGCCAGAACATTTGGAAATTGCTATGGACAAGGCCTATGATTATCTAGAAAAAGTGGAGAATGCTGGTTCCGTCTTTCTTGGTCACTTTACCAGTGAACCAATTGGTGACTACTATGCTGGTGCCAATCACGTTCTTCCAACGACAGCAACCAGCCGATTTTCATCAGCTTTAGGTGTGCACGATTTTGTCAAACGTATCCAATATACGCAGTATGACAAAGTAGCAGTCAATAAGGCTCAACACGATATCACAACCTTGGCTTATGCGGAAGGTTTGCAGGCCCACGCTAAGGCTATTGAAGTCAGAAACGACAATAATTGAGAGAGTAGAGGAAGAAGTTATGAGACAAGCAGAAATTGAACGTAATACCTTTGAAACCAAAATTAAGTTAAGCCTCAATTTGGATGCTCAAGAACCAGTAGATATTCAAACAGGTGTCGGATTTTTTGACCACATGTTGACCTTGTTTGCCCGTCACGGCCGTATGTCTTTGGTGGTGAAGGCTGATGGCGACCTTTGGGTTGATAGTCACCACACCGTTGAAGATGTCGGTATTGTCCTTGGTCAAGCTCTTAAAGAGGCCTTGGGCGATAAAGCAGGTATCAATCGTTATGGAACGGCTTTTGTACCTATGGATGAAACCCTTGGCATGGCAAGTTTAGACTTGTCTGGACGTAGCTTCTTGGTCTTTGATGCTAGTTTCGATAATCCAAAATTAGGTAATTTTGACACAGAACTGGTAGAAGAATTTTTCCAAGCCTTGGCTTTCAATGTTCAGATGAATCTCCACCTCAAGATTCTCCACGGAAAAAACAATCACCACAAGTCAGAAAGTCTTTTCAAGGCTACAGGACGTGCCTTGCGTGAAGCCATCACAATCAATCCTGACATTCACGGCGTAAACTCGACAAAGGGGATGCTATGATTATCGTCATTGATTACGATGCGGGGAATACCGCAAATGTTCTGCGTGCCCTTGAAAAGATTGGTGTGACTGCAGAATTGTCTGCCGATAAAGAAAAAATCCTAGCTGCAGATGGGTTGATTTTACCTGGTGTAGGTGCCTATCCAACGGCTATGGCAGAGTTGGAGCGAAGAGGCTTGGTAGCTGTTATCAAAGAGGCAGTCGCACAGGGAGTTCCCCTTTTGGGAATTTGCCTAGGCATGCAGATTTTAACAGAAAAAGGACTGGAACATGAAGAAACAGATGGTCTTGGCTTTATTCCAGGTGTCTGCCGTCCTATTCCAGCCTGCAAGGAGCAACCTGTCCCACATATGGGGTGGAATAATTTGGCTGTTAAGCAAGCCAGCCCTTTGACAGATGGTTTAGATGGCCAAGCTGTCTACTTCGTTCACAGTTATTTCACAGATGTCCCTAGCCAATACATTGATGTTACCGCAGATTATAGTATTGAGGTGCCAGCCATGATCCATAAAGATAATGTTTATGGGGCTCAATTCCATCCTGAGAAATCAGGGGATATTGGCTTAGGTATTCTTGAAAAGTTTGCAGGTTTATGTAAAGCCTAGAAGCTAGTGAGAGCAAAGACTTTTTAGTTAGAAAGGATGGTAGGGGAGATGCAAATTCTACCAGCAATTGATATTAAGGATGGACAGGCTGTTCGTCTCTTTAAAGGAGATTTCAACCAACAGACCGTTGTCAATCCAGATGTTATTGAGCAGGCAAAGACCTTTAAGGATGCGGGCATTCAATTTATTCATGTCGTCGACTTGGACGGTGCCCTAGATGGTCGTGCCACTAACCGTGACTTGATTGCAGAGGTCAAGAAGGTTTCTGGACTTGGCATCGAAGTTGGTGGCGGTATCCGTACTTTGGAGCAGATTCGTGACTATTTGGAAGTTGGCATCGACCGTATCATTATCGGATCAATGGCCGTTAAAAATCCTGACTTCGTTCGAGCAGCTTTAGAGGAATTTGGTGCCGATAAAATTGTCGTGGGTATTGATGCCAAGGCAGGGTTTGTCGCTACCGAAGGTTGGTTGGAAACAAGCAATGTAGACTACATCACCTTGGCCAAGGAAATGGAAAAGATGGGCGTAACCCTCTTTGTCTATACAGATGTTGATCGAGATGGCACACTGACAGGACCCAATCTTGATCACTACAAACGTTTGGTATCTGAACTCACGACCGCCAAAGTCATTGCTTCAGGTGGAATTGCAGAAGTAGCTGACTTAGATCACCTAGAAGAGATTGGTGTAGCAGGAACCATTGTCGGCAAAGCCTACTATAACGGCAATATCACATTAGACCAACTCAAGTCTTTCGGAGGTTAATATGCTTAAGAAACGTATTATTCCCTGTTTGGATGTCAAGGATGGCCGTGTCGTAAAGGGGGTTAATTTTGTGAATCTGACAGATGTTGGAGACCCTGTTGATTCTGCGCGTGCTTACTATGAGGCTGGTTGTGACGAACTTGTTTTCTTGGACATCACAGCTACTTCAGATAATCGTGAAACAACGGTTGACATGGTGCGTCGTGTTGCCGATCAGGTCTTTATTCCTTTCACGGTAGGTGGTGGTATCCGTTCAGTTGAAGACATGAACAAGATGCTTAAAGCTGGTGCTGACAAGGTTGCGGTTAATTCCTCAGCCCTTGCCAACCCACAACTAATCGCTGATTGTGCTCAAAAATTTGGCAACCAGTGTGTGGTGGCTGCGATTGATGCCAAAAAGATGGCTGATGGGAGCTGGCATGTTTTTGTGGCGGGTGGCCGTAAGGATACAGGTAGGGACCTCATCCAATGGGCTCAAGAAGTCGTCGCCTTGGGGGCTGGAGAAATTCTCTTAACCAGCATGGACAAGGACGGCACTAAGTCTGGTTTTGATTTGGAAATGCTAAATCGTGTGGCGGAAGTCGTTGATGTTCCGATCATCGCTTCTGGTGGCGCGGGAAATATTGAGGACATTGTAGAGGTCTTTGAAAAGACAACAGCGACTGGTGCACTGGCAGCCTCTATCTTCCACTTTGGTGAGGTAAATATAGGCGAAACCAAACAAGTCTTGGCAAATGCAGGAATTGAGGTGAGACGATGACAGAGGTTAAACTTGATTTTGAGAAACAAGGAGGACTGGTTCCGGTTATTGTGACAGACTACAAGACGGGACAGGTGCTCATGTTGGCCTATATGAATGAGGTGTCCTATCAGTTGACCCTAGAGACCAAACAAATGCATTACTGGAGCCGTTCTAGAAACGAGCTTTGGCATAAGGGAGCCACATCTGGTCATTTCCAACATGTCAAAAGCATCAAGACTGACTGTGATCAGGACACCCTGCTTATCGCCGTGGAACAAGAAGGAGCAGCCTGTCATACAGGAGCCTACAGCTGTTTCTTTACGGATATATATGATGACAATCGAGACAGATAGGAGTAGCTATGTTAGAAACACTTTATAAGGAAGCCTTAGATCGTAAAAAGAATCCCAAAGAAGGGTCTTATACCAATTATCTTTTTGACAAGGGGCTAGACAAGATTCTTAAAAAGGTTGGCGAAGAAGCGACAGAAGTTGTGATTGGGGCCAAAAATGCTGATAAAGAAGAAATTGCCAACGAGACAGCAGACGTCCTCTATCACCTAGCCGTTATGCTCGTTGAAACAGGGGTCAGCCCTGAAGACGTTGAAGCCGTACTTAAAGCACGTCAGGGCAAGCAAAGCAATATCCATGACCGAAAAGAAGTAACAGATTATTAAGGATTATCTCAACCGATTTGAACTAAGATGAAAAGCCTGAAGTGATGATTAATTTCAGGCTTTTTTGCTATGAGGAATTTTAATTATTTTGTTCCTCTAACTACCATGAGAAAGCGCTTTAAAATGCTATGATAGGAGTGAAGGAAGCTCGTTTTATTTGAAGGATTTGGTGTGCTTATTTATACAAATCATTGAGGAAAGGAAGGATGTCCTATGAAGAAAAATACTCCTAATATTTTAAAGTTTTCTTACTTAGCTATTCTCCTCCTCTGTTCTATTCTTTTAGTTCGTTGCACAGTGCTACTTCCAATTACTTACTCAAAAGCCAGGGAAAAAACGCAAAGAATCTTGGCTCATAATGGTTTTAAGGGAAAGGTCCAAGTTAAGCTTATCAAAAAGGTGTTTCTAGATTCAGATGGTATTTATGTCGATTATACCTATTCAGAGGACACCTACGATAATCAAACCATATCATTAGATTCACAAATTACTTTTAACCTGGACTGGACAGTTAATGGTGAAGAATATGTGACCCCTGGTCATTACTGGGAAAGCTACTTACAACAAAAATCTGTAAAAAAAGAAGAGCAGAAACTCTTTAAGGAGCTTAAAAAACAATCTTTAGGCCTTGATATCGAAGAATTCTCCTTCAGCGATAATACTACGATTGATCAAGAGGCTGGTAATCGTAAAAAGCATTTAGCTGAGGAAAACCGTAAAAACGGGAAGGATGATTTTTATGGCTATTATCAAATTCCCTACCAAACAATGATTGATGAACACCTTGTCACTATGAGAATAGAAGTAGGCGATACAGAAAATACTAGTAAGAAAGATTTAGAAGAGGCAGTAACTAAACTGGATGCTAGCAAGCTACCAGACGGAGAGTACGAATTTTATTTTTTCACAACTGATAAAGAAAATTCCGCTAACTATGACAATTCCGGATATATTGGCTATACCTTTAACATACAAGATGGTAAGGTTGTCCAAGATGACGATGATTAGATGATACTTTGATTCCTGCGATAATCTCGCACTCCATACTGGCGGCATAGAAGCATAGGCTATAGCTAAGTGAAAATGTTAACCTCAAAACATTCAAAAACATCTCCGAAAATCAGTCGGAGATGTCTTTTTGTCTTATAAATTCTTTTTCTTTTTAGCTTTTTTGGTTAGGGCAAGATCACAATTTTCAATACTTGAGATAAGGTGATTCGTCAATTGGAAGTCATCCACTTGGGGATTCAAATCCACTTCGTAGACCAGCTGCATGGTCTCGCCCCCACCAGTGGTGTTAAGGGAAATCAGGTCGCATTCGCTGGTGAAATTGAGCAAGGTTTTAGTGATTTTTTGATCAATCAAGTCTTGGTAGGAGACGTTAATGGTCAGGAGTCTACGACGTTGGTTGTCGGTACGACTTTGACGATTTTCCAAAAGGAGCCAAACAGCCAATAGAAAGGCGGTGAAGAGGACGGCCAGTAGCAGATAGCCTGTTCCAGATGCCAGACCGATAATCATGGCCATGAAGACGGCGATTAGCTCCCTGGAACCACTAGTCGCTGATCGAAAACGAATGAGACTAAAGGTCCCTGCCACGGCGATAGAGGTCCCCAAACTACCATTGACAAGGAAGATAACTAGGGTCATCAAGCATGGCAGCAAGGTCAAACTGATGGCGAATTCTCTGGTGTAGAGGGTTCGATATTTGTAAGTCCAGGTCAAGGCCAAGCCTAAAACAAGGCTGACCAGTAAGGCCAGCATGAGTTGAAGGGGACTTGCAGTTGCGGTTGCATCATTAAAGATAGAATTGAAGAGATTAGACATAGGCAGCACCTCCTTTTTCTTGAACTGGATGTGGCCCGTAATCTAGACCTTGAGATTTATGATAGGCACAGCTGTATTTTGAGAATTTCTGCTCTTCCAAACCATGTTTGTCTAAGATAGCTTGAAGCCAGTCTGGCTTTTTGCCAGGTGCCTTGATTTCCATGATAATCGTATCTTCATCAAGAAGGGGAAACCCATGATTTCCCTTGAAGAGACTGACGTCTTCATCACGGTAAGTCAGATTTTGGTCTAGGGTCACACGAACTTTATTGTATGCATAGCCTTGGATAGTCTCTTTTTCTTTCATTGAAAAACGGTCGTAGTAGATATACATACGAGGTTTGAGACCTTCATCATAACGCTGACGTAAGTGGTGAATATCCTGTAACAGCTGACGATCGGTGATTTGGCTATGATTCTTACCGTCTGTCATCAAGTTAGTGATGGCAAGCGGTGTTGAAACGAGACGAAACTTATGACCGATTCCCTCCTCATCTTTAGCTTTGACCTCTAGAAAGACCTTGCTATCAATTTTGGGATTGGCTAGGTAGGTACGCATGCGGATTTTCTCTTGACGATGATTACCATCAAGGGCATCTTGGATGACATCAAAATTATCCGTATCAAAGTAAATATTTGAAATGGTAGATGTCGGATAATCATCCTCTACCAAATACTCCTTGAGATCAGCGAGCAGGTCTTCAAGATTGTCCTTTGAGACCACATATTTTGTTTCAATACGTTTAAAACGTGTTTCCAATTGTTTAACCATGAAAAAACTCCTTTTATAGATAAGATACAAAGCCGTAAAACAACTCTCAGGAAAATAGGGGACCAGTCGCAGGAGTTTATCTCCAAGCAGGACCCATCTTTTTCTCCCGAGTTGTAGGCGTGTTCAATTAGATAATATTCAAAGCCTTCACTTTAAGATTTGGCTTTTATTTTTATAGTAGAAAATTAAGTTGAGGGCAAATGTACTATTTTATATAGCACTCACTTGCTCGCCTATTAGTCTATGGAACTTTTCTGAAAGAAGGCCTAAGTCAAACTTTCACCAAACTTAACTTAAGAAAAGTTTTAGTTAACCTTCAGAAATGTTTTAGGGAAGTTCCGTAAACTGTAATCATCAAAACGAATCCGAGAGGAAAAATATATGAAATCAAAAAAACTAAAAAAATGGACGACTTTATTGACCTGTGCGACTGCCCTAACAGTCATGACAGCTTGTAGTCAATCAAGCAGTCAGTCAACTGGGACGACGACTACAAGTTCCAAAACAAGTGCTGTAACATCAACGACCAGCAAGAAAACAAATAAGAACAACAGCAACTATTTTACTTCTAAAGATTCAGACACATCTTATGATGAAAGTTCTGCCTCTAAGATTAAGTTGTCAGGCTCATCTGCGGATGTTTCAGGTGATGGCGTAGCCGTGTCAGGTTCAACCGTAACCATCTCCAAAGCTGGTACCTATGTGATTTCTGGAAAATCTGATGGTGTGCAAATCAAGGTTGACGCTGGCGATTCAGATGATGTTCATATTGTTCTAGATGGTGTTACCATGACGAATACAAATGCAGCCATTAATGCCACAAGTGCTGGTCATGTCTATCTGACACTTAAAGATGGCACTACAAGTAGCCTATCTGATTCAAGTTCTAATAGTGATGAAGATGCGGATGCTGTGATTTTCTCTAAAGGAGATTTGACCATAAACGGTTCAGGTACTCTAAACATTGATGCCAAGAAAAACAACGGTATTAAAGCCAATGACAGCCTTCATATGACTGGCGGTACCTATAAGATTTCCTCAGTCGGTGATGCCTTCAATGTCAACGATGAACTCAACATCACAGGAACAACTATGACCATTGAGGCTGAAGAAGATGCTGTTAAGGTCAACAATGATGACGACACCTCAGCAGGTACCATGTATCTGTCTGACAATACCATGACCATTAAGGCCGGTGATGACGGTATTCATGCCTCTGGTGACCTGATTATTGATAGTGGTACTTACAAGGTTGAAAAATCAACTGAAGGTATCGAAGGTAAATCTGTGACCATCAATGGTGGAAACATCAATGTCTATGCAACGGATGATGGTGTCAATGCGGCCAATGCTAATGCCAGTCAAAGTGAGATTTTCTTCAAGATGACCGGTGGAACCCTAAATGTTGAGGTTGGCGAGGGCGATACCGACCCAATCGATTCTAACGGCGATATTATTGTATCGGGTGGAACAATCAATTTGACTGGTCAGTCTGGCTTTGACTTTGATGGTTCAGCGACCTATACCGGTGGTGACATTACTATTAATGGTGAGAAACAAACTAAGATTGAGAACTCAATGCCTGGTGGCGGAGGCCCTCAAGGTGGCGGTGGTCCCCAAGGTGGTGGACAACCAGGTGGCTTTGGAGGAGGTCACTAAAGAGTCATAGGATGAAACAGAAAGGAAGTGCCTATGTATATTATTATTCCAGCTTATGAACCAGACAAACGCCTGATTCAGGTGGTTCAAGATATTACCATAAAACTCCCTAAAGCCCGTATTATTGTTGTTAATGATGGGAGTGGCCCAGGCTATAACGACTATTACGACGAAACGGCTTTTATTGGAGCGACTGTCCTTACCCATCCTATCAATAAAGGAAAAGGAGCTGCTCTCAAAACTGCCTTTGCTCACATTCAAGAAGAAGTAGTCAGTCAGCACCTTTCGGCTCAACCTATTGTCACAGTTGACAGTGACGGTCAACATCTGATTAAAGATATTGTCCGTGTGGCCAAGGCAATCGAGGAAAATCCAAGTCATCTTGTCTTGGGTGCGCGTGCCTTTGTTGGTAAGGTGCCAGCACGTAGCCGCTTTGGAAATAAGGTAACTGCTGGACTTTTCCGTCTAGTAACCGGCCAAAAGGTAACAGATACTCAGACGGGTCTTCGAGGCATGTCCACCGATCTGATTCCATGGCTTCTTAATCTGGATGGCAATCGTTTTGAGTACGAGTTTAATATGTTGCTTGAAGCCAAAAAGTCAGGCCACCAAATCTCTGAAGTCCCTATCGAGACCGTTTATCTGGAGGAAAATAAAAGTTCGCACTTTCGCCCCATTCGTGATTCCATCCGTATTTACAGCCCTTTTTTAAAGTTCTCTGGCACGGCCGTCCTGGCCTCAGTCATTGATGCAACAGCCTTATTTGTGCTCTTTGCCTTGACGAAAAATCTGCTTCTTTCGGTCGTGCTAGCCCGTGTCATTTCGGCTTCCAGCCAGTGTTTGCTGAACGCTAATGTGGTCTTTAATCCGACAAGCTCCCTCTTTAGATCGAGTGTTCGTTACTTTATGTTGGTCCTGGTCCTCCTGGCCTGTAACTATTTCTTACTTAGTAGCTTAGTGGCTCTAGGTCTTGGCCTGGTTCTGGCAAAATTGGTGACAGAAACCTTGCTCTTTTTAGTCAGCTACAGGGTCCAACATAACGTCGTTTTTGCTTAATAGCTGACTTGAAAATCGCTAACTGATAGAATAGAGATAGCTTATTTACCTCTCGATTATTTCTAAAAATTTTCCTAAAAAATAGAAAAAAAAACTACCGTTTTCGACATTCGGTAGTTTTTAATGATTATCGAAATGTTTTTAAATTTACATTATGATTAAAAATTGAAATGACTTGATAAAGACTCGAAATGGCTGAAAAAAATATGCTATAATGAAATTGTTTGAATTATGTAGATTTCATTCAAACTAGGAAAATGAAAAGAGGACCTAAAATGGGAAAAAAGGTACATTATAAGCTTCACAAAGTTAAGAAGCAGTGGGTGACGATTGCCGTCACTTCGGCAGCACTTGCCTCTATCGTAGGTGGTGCTACAGTAGCTAATCAAAAGGTTTCAGCCGATGAAACAACGAAACCAGTTGCCTCTACGACAGCTGAAAGCGATGTTGTCGTTGAAACGCATGAAGTAGCCGCTCCAGCAGCAACTGCTACGACAGATGCGACAGCAGTAACAACTGACAAGGCTGCTGATACTATAACAGTCGAAACTCCTGCGGCAGCAAGCACTGCAGCAGATACAAGTGCTAATACTGCAGTACCAGCAACAACTGATCGTGCAGCAGTAGTAAATGATGCAACAACAGAAGCACCAGCTACAACTGCGACTGCGACAGATACAACGCTTACAGTAGCTGAAAAACCAAAATCTGGTGTTACTGAAAAAGAAGAAACAGCAGCACTCTCTTTGGACAACATCAAACAAGTTGATGGTAAATACTATTATGTCAAAGAAGATGGTTCATACAAAACAAACTTTGCTGTTTCAGTTAATGGCCAGTTGCTTTACTTTGGTAAAGATGGTGCTTTGACAAGCACATCAACACACTCGTTCACACCAGGTACAACTAATCTAGTTGATGCTTTCTCTTCACATAACCGTGCTTACGATTCTAAGAAAGAAAGCTTTGAGTTGGTAGATGGTTATTTGACACCTAATAGCTGGTACCGTCCAGTCACTATTTTGGAAAATGGTGAAAAATGGCGTGTATCAACTGAGAAAGACTTCCGTCCACTTTTGATGGCATGGTGGCCTGATGTAGATACACAAGTTGCCTACCTCAATACTTTCTCTAAACACTTTAACCTTAACGCAACTTATTCAACCAGCCAAAGTCAATCTGAATTGAATGCAGCTGCTAAGACAATTCAAATTAAGATTGAACAAGAAATTTCAGCTAAAAAATCAACTGAATGGCTTCGTCAAGCAATTGAGTCTTTTGTAAAAGAACAAGACCAGTGGAATACTACAACTGAAAACTATACCCTTGCTGACCACCTTCAAGGGGGAGCTCTTCTTTATGTCAATAATGACAAGACCCCTTGGGCAAATTCTGATTACCGTTTGCTTAACCGTACACCAAGTAACCAAGATGGTTCTCTAAATGGTACAGGAAGATACTTGGGTGGTTATGAATTCCTACTTGCCAATGACGTTGATAACTCAAATCCAGTTGTGCAAGCTGAGCAGTTGAACCAAATTCACTATCTTGTGAACTGGGGATCAATTGTTATGGGTGATAAGGATGCTAACTTTGATGGTATCCGTGTTGATGCAGTTGATAATGTTGATGCAGACCTTCTCCAAGTTTATACAAACTACTTCCGAGCAGCCTTTGGTGTGGATAAATCTGAAGCTAATGCACTCGCTCACATTTCTATCCTTGAAGCTTGGGATTTAAATGATAATGCTTATAATCAAAAACATGATGGTGCAGCCCTTGCCATGGACAATAACCTTCGTTATGCAATTATGGGTGCACTTTATGGATCGGGCTCTTCATTGAAAGATTTGATTACTAGCAGTTTGACAGACCGTACAAATAATAGTAAGTATGGAGATACACAAGCTAACTATATCTTTGCGCGTGCTCATGATAACCTTGTTCAAGATATCATTCGTGATATTGTTCAAAAAGAGATCAATCCAAAATCAGATGGTTATACCATGACTGATGCTGAATTGAAACGTGCCTTTGAAATCTATAATGAAGATATGAAGAAGGCAGAAAAACGTTATACTATTAACAATATTCCAGCTGCCTATGCTTTGATTCTTCAAAATATGGAGCAGGTAACTCGTGTTTATTATGGAGATCTTTATACGGATAACGGCCAATATATGGCTACCAAGTCTCCTTACTACGATGCTATCACAACGCTCTTGAAGAACCGTATGAAATATGTTTCAGGTGGACAATCGATGAAAGTCGACACGTTCAATGGAAAAGAAATCTTGTCATCTGTTCGTTACGGTAAAGATATTATGACTGCTGACCAAACTACGGGTGTAGCAGAAACAAGTAAACATTCTGGTATGTTGACCCTTATTGCCAATAATCAGGATTTCTCACTGGGTGATGGTACTTTGAAAGTTAACATGGGTAAACTTCATGCTAACCAAGCCTACCGTCCATTACTTCTTGGTACTGATAAGGGAATTGTCACTTACGAAAATGATGCAGCAGCTGGAAAAATTAAATACACTGATGCTGAAGGGAACTTGACTTTTAGTGGAGATGAAATTAAGGGGTATCGTACTGTTGATATGAGAGGTTATCTTGGTGTATGGGTACCAGTAGGTGCACCTGATAACCAAGATATCCGTGTTAAAGGTTCAGATAAGAAACTTGACAAGACATTTTCTGCTACTGAAGCATTGGACTCACAAGTTATCTATGAAGGTTTCTCAAACTTCCAAGATTTTGTTGAAAAAGATAGCCAATATACTAATAAATTGATTGCAGAAAATGCAGAACTCTTCAAGTCATGGGGAATCACATCATTCGAGATGGCTCCTCAATTTGTATCGGCTGATGACCGTACCTTCCTTGATTCTGTTATCCAAAATGGTTATGCCTTTACTGACCGATATGACCTTGCCATGAGCAAGAATAACAAATACGGTTCTAAAGAAGATCTTCGTGATGCCCTTAAGGCGCTTCACAAGCAAGGTATTCAAGCAATTGCTGACTGGGTTCCAGATCAACTTTACCAATTGCCAGGACAAGAAGTTGTAACAGCAACACGTGCTAATAGTTATGGTACTCCAAAGGCCAATGCCTATATCAATAACACTTTATATGTTGCAAATTCTAAATCATCAGGTAAGGACTTCCAAGCTCAATATGGTGGTGAGTTCCTTGATGAGCTCCAAAAGAAATATCCACAGTTGTTTGAAGATGTGATGATATCAACTGGTAAGAAGATTGATCCATCTGTTAAAATCAAGCAATGGTCTGCTAAGTACATGAATGGTACTAATATCCTTGGTCGTGGTAGTCGTTATGTTCTCAGTAACGATGCTACTGGTCGCTACTATCAAGTTACTGAGAATGGCATCTTCTTGCCAAAACCTTTGACAGATCAAGGTGGTAAGACAGGTTTCTACTATGATGGTAAGGGTATGGCCTACTTTGATAATAGTGGTTTCCAAGCTAAGAATGCTTTCATTAAATATGCTGGAAATTACTATTACTTCGATAAAGAAGGTTATATGTTAACTGGTCGTCAAGATATCGATGGTAAGACTTATTTCTTCTTGCCAAACGGTATCCAGCTTCGTGATTCTATTTATCAGCAAGATGGTAAATATTATTACTTTGGTAGCTTTGGTGAGCAGTACAAAGATGGTTACTTTGTATTCGATGTACCAAAAGAAGGTACTTCAGAAACAGAAGCTAAATTCCGTTATTTCTCACCAACTGGAGAAATGGCAATTGGCTTGACTTATGCTGGTGGAGGATTGCAATACTTTGATGAAAATGGCTTCCAAGCTAAAGGCACTAAGTATGTGACTCCAGACGGAAAACTCTACTTCTTCGATAAAAATTCAGGTAATGCCTACACAAATCGTTGGGCAGAAATCGATGGTATCTGGTATGAATTCAACGATCAAGGCTATGCACAAGCTAAGAAGGGGGAATTCTACACTACAGATGGCTCAACATGGTTCTACCGTGATGCGGCTGGTAAAAATGTGACAGGTGCCCTTACTTTGGATGGTCACGAATACTACTTCCGTGCAAATGGTGCTCAAGTTAAAGGTGATTTTGTTACTGAAAACGGCAAGATTAGCTACTATACTGTAGATAATGGTTACAAGGTTAAAGATAAGTTCTTCGAAGTGAATGGTAAATGGTACCATGCTGATAAGGATGGTAACCTTGTCACAGGTCGCCAAACTATTGACCACCTTAACTATTACTTCAATGCTGATGGTAGCCAAGTTAAATCTGACTTCTTCACACTTGATGGTGGTAAGACATGGTACTACGCCAAAGATAATGGTGAAATCGTGACAGGTGCCTATAGTATCGGCGGTAAAAACTATTACTTCAAAGAAGATGGTAGCCAGGTCAAAGGTGACTTTGTTAAGAATGCGGATGGTTCGCTGTCATATTATGATAAAGATTCAGGTGAGCGTCTTAATAACCGTTTCTTGACAACTGGAAACAATGTTTGGTATTACTTCAAAGATGGTAAGGCTGTAACTGGACGTCAAAACATTGATGGCAAAGAGTATTACTTTGATAACTTGGGACGTCAGGTTAAAGGAAGCCCTATTAGCACAGCAAAAGGAGTGGAGTATTACGAATCAGTTCTTGGAGAACGTGTGACAAATACATGGATTACATTCCAAGATGGTAAGACAGTCTTCTTCGACGAAAATGGTTATGCTGATTTTGATAAATAATCACTCATTCTAATCTTAATATGAGATATTAAGTGAAAAACTATATGATTGTTTAGGTGAAATTTCTTGAAAACGGAAATCGTTTAAGGAAATTTTGCCTTTTTTTGTACCTTAAAGAAAAAATCTGACAAATATCAATTTTAAGTTAGAAACCCTGAAAAAGCTATTGTATCAATCTTTCTAGCGATCTCCTTGAAAAAAGTTTTAGCTATCAAACAATATGAAAATGAGAATTGAAAACCTATGAAATAGGCGTGTTACAAAATATTTCTAATGTTACTGTTATGTTAAAGATATTTTATGAAAAAACAATTAATTCGAGAAATAGTTAGAAAATAATGATATAATGTAATTGTTTGAAATCGGATAGATTTCAGTCTGATTTTGACAAATAAAATCACGGGGAAAATTATAATGGAAAAAAAGGTACACTATAAGCTTCATAAAGTTAAGAAGCAATGGGTTACAATTGCAGTTGCATCTGCAGCGCTCGCTACTGTCGTAGGGGGCTTTTCTGCAACAACATCTTCAGTTTCAGCGGATGAGACACAAGACAAGACTGTAACGCAACCAAATTCAGATACAACAGCAGACTTAGTTTCGTCTACTGAAGTAACTTCAACAGAAGCAACAAAAGAAGTCGCTAAACATACTAATACAAAAGAAGCAGATATTTTAATACCTGCAAAAGAAACAAATGCAGTAGAAGCAGGGGCTACAACTAACGTACAAGCAACAGCTGATGTAGCTACAACAGCAACAACTACTACTGATGTAGCAGTGGCAGCTGTTCCAAATAAAGAAGCAGTTGTAACAACAGATGCACCAGCTGTAACAACTGAAAAAGCAGCAGAACAGCCAGCTACCGTCAAGGCTGAAGTCGTCAATACAGAAGTTAAAGCTCCTCAAGCTGCTTTGAAAGATTCAGAAGTGGAAGCAGCACTTTCTTTGAAAAACATCAAATACACTGATGGTAAATATTACTATGTTAATGAAGATGGTTCACACAAAGAAAACTTTGCCATTACTGTAAATGGTCAATTGCTTTACTTCGGCAAAGATGGCGCCCTTACAAGTTCATCAACACACTCTTTCACACCTGGAACAACAAATATTGTTGATGGTTTCTCAATCAATAACCGTTCCTACGATTCATCTGAAGCAAGTTTTGAATTGATTAATGGTTATTTGACTGCTGATAGCTGGTACCGTCCAGTTTCTATCATCAAAGATGGTGTGACTTGGCAAGCATCAACTGCAGAAGATTTCCGTCCACTTTTGATGGCTTGGTGGCCAAATGTAGATACGCAAGTTAATTACTTGAACTACATGTCTAAAGTCTTCAACTTGGAGGCTAAGTACACAAGCACAGATAAGCAAGCAGACTTAAATCGTGCTGCTAAGGATATCCAAGTTAAGATTGAACAAAAGATTCAGGCTGAAAAATCAACACAATGGTTGCGTGAAACTATCTCTGCCTTTGTTAAGACACAACCACAGTGGAACAAAGAAACTGAAAACTATTCAAAAGGTGGAGGAGAGGATCACCTTCAAGGTGGAGCCCTTCTTTATGTGAATGACTCACGTACACCATGGGCAAATTCTAACTATCGTCTTTTGAACCGTACGGCTACTAACCAGACTGGTACGATTAATAAGTCAGTTCTTGATGAGCAGTCTGACCCAAACCACATGGGTGGCTTCGACTTCTTGCTTGCTAATGACGTAGACTTATCTAACCCAGTTGTTCAAGCGGAACAATTGAACCAAATTCACTACCTTATGAACTGGGGTTCAATTGTTATGGGTGACAAGGATGCTAACTTCGATGGTATCCGTGTCGATGCGGTAGATAATGTCAATGCTGACATGCTTCAACTCTACACAAACTATTTCCGTGAGTACTATGGTGTAAATAAATCTGAGGCGCAAGCTCTTGCTCATATCTCAGTTCTTGAAGCGTGGAGTCTTAACGACAACCATTACAATGACAAGACTGATGGTGCTGCGCTTGCCATGGAAAATAAACAACGTTTGGCCCTCCTTTTCTCATTGGCTAAACCAATTAAGGATCGTACACCAGCTGTAAGTCCTTTGTATAACAATACTTTCAATACGACTCAACGCGATTTTAAGACTGACTGGATTAACAAAGATGGAAGCACTGCCTACAACGAAGACGGTACAGCTAAACAGTCTACAATTGGTAAATACAATGAGAAATACGGAGACGCGTCAGGAAACTACGTCTTTATCCGTGCCCATGATAACAACGTTCAAGATATTATTGCTGAAATCATTAAGAAAGAAATCAATAAAAAATCAGATGGTTTCACTATCTCTGATTCTGAAATGAAGCAAGCATTTGAAATTTACAACAAAGACATGCTCAGCAGCAATAAGAAATATACCTTGAATAACATCCCTGCAGCTTATGCTGTAATGTTGCAGAACATGGAAACGATCACTCGTGTCTACTATGGAGACCTTTATACAGATGACGGTCACTATATGGAAACTAAATCACCATATCACGACACCATCGTTAACTTGATGAAGAACCGTATCAAGTATGTATCTGGTGGACAAGCGCAACGTTCTTACTGGTTGCCAACTGATGGTAAGATGGACAATTCAGATGTTGAACTTTACCGCACAAGTGAAGTCTACACTTCAGTACGTTATGGTAAAGACATCATGACAGCTGACGATACAGAAGGTTCTAAATACAGCCGTACCTCTGGTCAGGTAACTCTTGTAATGAATAATCCAAAATTGACTTTGCATGAGTCAGCTAAACTTAATGTTGAAATGGGTAAAATCCATGCCAACCAGAAATACCGTGCTTTGATTGTTGGTACAGCTGATGGTATCAAGAACTTTACATCTGATGCAGAGGCAATCGCAGCAGGTTACGTGAAAGAAACAGACAGCAATGGTGTCTTGACTTTCGGCGCTAATGACATCAAGGGTTATGAAACATTTGATATGTCAGGTTTCGTAGCAGTTTGGGTTCCAGTCGGAGCTTCAGATGATCAAGATATCCGTGTAGCACCTTCAACAGAAGCTAAAAAAGAAGGCGAATTGACCCTTAAAGCGACTGAGGCTTATGATTCACAATTGATCTACGAAGGATTCTCAAACTTCCAAACTATCCCGGATGGTTCAGATCCTTCAGTCTATACTAACCGTAAGATTGCTGAAAATGTTGATTTGTTCAAATCATGGGGCGTAACATCATTTGAAATGGCACCACAATTTGTATCTGCCGATGACGGTACCTTCCTTGACTCAGTTATCCAAAATGGTTATGCCTTTGCAGATCGTTATGATCTTGCCATGAGTAAGAACAATAAATATGGTTCTAAAGAAGATCTTCGTGATGCTCTTAAAGCCCTTCACAAAGCGGGTATCCAAGCAATCGCTGACTGGGTTCCAGACCAAATTTACCAATTGCCAGGTAAAGAAGTCGTAACAGCGACTCGTACTGACGGTGCAGGACGTAAGATTGCAGATGCTATCATTGATCACTCACTTTATGTAGCTAACTCTAAGTCATCAGGTAGGGATTACCAAGCTCAATATGGTGGCGAATTCTTAGCTGAACTTAAAGCTAAGTACCCTAAAATGTTCACGGAAAACATGATCTCAACTGGTAAACCAATTGATGATTCTGTTAAATTGAAACAATGGAAGGCTAAATACTTCAACGGAACAAACGTTCTTGACCGCGGTGTTGGCTATGTACTTAGCGATGAAGCAACTGGTAAATATTTCACTGTCACTAAAGAAGGTAACTTCATTCCTCTTCAATTGACAGGAAATGAAAAGGCTGTTACTGGGTTCTCAAATGATGGTAAGGGAATCACTTACTTCGGTACAAGTGGTAATCAAGCTAAATCTGCCTTTGTTACTTTCAATGGAAATACCTATTACTTTGATGCACGTGGTCACATGGTTACAAATGGTGAATACTCACCAAATGGTAAAGATGTTTATCGTTTCTTGCCAAATGGTATCATGTTGAGCAATGCCTTCTATGTTGATGCTAACGGTAATACTTACCTTTATAACTATAAAGGTCAAATGTACAAGGGTGGTTACACTAAATTTGATGTAACTGAAACTGATAAAGATGGTAATGAATCTAAGGTTGTGAAATTCCGTTACTTCACTAATGAAGGTGTCATGGCTAAAGGTCTTACTGTTATCGATGGTTCCACACAATACTTTGGTGAAGATGGTTTCCAAACTAAAGATAAGTTAGCAACCTATAAAGGTAAGACTTATTACTTCGAAGCTCATACTGGTAATGCTATCAAGAACACTTGGAGGAACATCGATGGTAAATGGTACCACTTCGATGAAAATGGTGTTGCCGCTACAGGTGCTCAAGTTATCAATGGACAACACCTCTACTTTAAAGAAGATGGAAGCCAAGTTAAAGGTGGCGTTGTTAAGAATGCAGATGGTACCTATAGCAAGTACGATGCTGCAACAGGTGAACGTTTGACTAATGAATTCTTCACAACAGGTGATAACAATTGGTATTATATTGGTTCTAATGGTAAGACAGTAACTGGTGAAGTTAAAATCGGTGCTGATACCTATTACTTCGCTAAAGATGGTAAACAAGTAAAAGGACAAACGGTAACTGCTGGCAATGGTCGTATTAGCTATTACTATGGTGATAGTGGTAAGAAAGCCATCAGCACATGGATAGAAATCCAACCAGGAATCTACGTTTACTTTGATAAGACTGGTATTGCTTACCCACCTAGAGTGTTAAACTAATAGAATAAAATAAAAAGGAGAACTTCGGTTCTCTTTTTCTACCATTTGCCAAGTCTATCAAGGCTTTAAGTAAAAAAAGAGATAAGATAGTGGCTATTCTGAGGTTACTGTCTTATTTTTAACACTTTTTGATCCATAAATGGGCATGCTAAAAAAACACCTCATCTGGTATTTTTTGAAACAAGGTGTTACCATAATACGGCATAGACAGCCTTATCGATTTTGGGTCAAAGAGTAATCGTAAAGTTTGTTATGCGTAATGAGGTAATACATTGTTCGAATGAGACGATGTATAGAGGAAATCGTATGTGGCTTAGTTGAAGCTATTGTCGATTGTCTGTTTCGTTTCTCATAGAAATCTGCGATATGACAAGGATTGGTATGGCTAGCTGAAGCGATATTGCGAATAGATTTGTACAGAATTTTTCTTGCACAAGGATTCCCACGCTTAGTAATATGCTCTTGACCTAGGAAATCTCCCGACTCATAGTGTTTGAGATCAATACCGATAAAAGCGTTGATTTGATTAGCAGACGTAAAGCGACGAATGTCTCCTAATTCGCCAATAACGCTTGTACCCGTTGTCTCTGCGATGCCAGGAATAGAGAGAAGAATCACATATTCAGGTAGAGGTTTAGCTAACTCTATCAACTGTTCTAAAACTTGTTCTCGACGGCTTGTCAACCTTATAAGTTTCTGTGCATTATACTTAACCTCTTCTATTATAGGAGAGGTTTTTGAAATGGCAGAATAAGATTGCTTTACCAGTCCAACTAGCTTCTCAGCCAAGTTACCTACTCTGTTCTCTGAAATGCGTTTAGAGGTTGACTGGCGAATAGTCTCTTTCAACTCAACTTCCGATAATTCCAGCACCTAATGCTTTGTTGGGAAGATGGACACGAGATTCTAATATTGCTCACCTGCAGGAGTAGATAGTAGAATCTCGATTTCTGGGAAGGCGACTTGAAGAACTTTGTGCAGCCTATTCTTCGTCCTTACGATATCCTCTGTCAGATTTTGGTAGAACCGGCTAAGATCATGCAAGTTTTGATAGACTTTTTCTTGAACATAAATTGGCTTACGGTTTAAAACGAATTGTGACGAAGCTAGTTTCCCTGCGTCAATTTTATCGGTTTTCCGGACTCGTAAGCTGTCAAGTTGCTTTTTAGCTTCCAAAGGATTAAGACGTGTATAGTCATAGCTGTTTTCTTCTAGAAAAGCCTGAAGTCGACAAGAGTAGACACCATTAGCTTCGAAAATAATTTCGGGGTTTCTCACGGTCTTTAGTCCTTCAGTAGACGAGAAAATCCGATAATGTCATTAGACATAGTATAGCCATGAACCCTTTCACCATTCACAAGAATAGCGACTTCTGAGCTTGCTTTACTCACATCAATTCCAAAAACTGTCCGCATTATGTTTACCTCTTTGTCTTGAATGATTCCTTATTTTAGTGATTTCATTTTCAATACTCGACGTCTAGCGTCCAACATACTTTGATAAAATTCCATCTAAAACAGGTGTCTTGCCAGTTTTTTTACGGCGTCTAGCGCCAAAAGAAGCCACGACTTCACAAGACACCTCTACTTTAACACAAAGAAAAAGTAGTGAGTACTCACTCCCGTCGGAGATTTCTTCACTACTAATCTTAGTATGTTTTCTACAGGCGGCAGGTCTAGTTGATGACCATGAGAATGATTGTGAATGGAAAAGCGGAAGTTAGTGAGTGCAGCGTTTAATTATCTGAGAATAGAGAAAAAGCTGAGAAACTCATCTCAGCTTTTTATACATACTATTAAATTTGTTAAAGTGAAGTCAAAAAAGTGAGTCCACCCAAAATCACACCAGCTGAGTTTGGAATAATTAGTATCCAATCTTTCTTGGGTTCTTTTGTCCATCCATAAAGAACCCAAATTAAACAAGATACTGCTGCGGATAAAGGCTGGAATGGTTGAGCTTTGTTGCCTTGTAAATTGGCAAAAATTTGTGGGATGTAGGCGATAAATACAATAATCCCGATAAAGGCCCCAATGGAACCGACAATTTGATTTATTTTTTGTTTAGTCATATATACCTCCAATTGTAGAGTATCAAAATGATTGAAAATAGGCAAGGAATATGGTCATTTGTTGTTATTTTCTGTACAAAATAGAATAAAATGTTTATATCTATATTTTGCAGAGGATAGTATACAATATGTTCTGTAAACACAAAAAGGAATAAATCCGTTATAGTAGAGTTGCGAAACATTACTAGAAAGAGATTTATTCCTATGACTCAGTTTACCACAGAACTACTTAACTTCCTAGCCCAAAAGCAAGATATTGATGAATTTTTCCGTACTTCTCTTGAAACTGCTATGAATGATCTGCTTCAAGCAGAGTTATCAGCCTTTTTAGGGTATGAACCTTACGATAAAGTAGGCTATAATTCTGGGAATAGTCGTAACGGAAGCTATTCACGGCAATTTGAAACCAAATATGGGACTGTTCAGTTGAGCATTCCTAGAGATCGTAATGGGAACTTTAGTCCAGCTTTGCTTCCCGCTTATGGACGTCGAGATGACCACTTGGAAGAGATGGTTATCAAACTCTATCAAACCGGTGTAACGACTCGAGAAATTAGTGATATCATCGAGCGAATGTATGGTCATCACTATAGTCCTGCCACAATTTCTAATATCTCAAAAGCAACTCAGGAGAATGTCGCTACTTTTCATGAGCGAAGCTTAGAAGCCAATTACTCTGTTTTATTTCTTGACGGAACCTATCTTCCATTAAGACGTGGAACCGTTAGTAAAGAATGTATTCATATCGCACTTGGCATTACACCAGAAGGACAGAAGGCTGTTCTTGGATATGAAATCGCCCCAAATGAAAATAATGCTTCTTGGTCCACCCTGTTAGACAAGCTTCAAAACCAAGGAATCCAACAGGTTTCTCTTGTAGTGACCGATGGCTTCAAGGGGCTTGAACAGATTATCAGTCAGGCTTACCCATTAGCTAAACAACAACGTTGCTTAATTCATATTAGTCGAAATCTAGCTAGTAAAGTGAAACGAGCAGATAGAGCGGTTATTCTGGGGCAATTTATAATGATTTATCGTGCTGAAAATTTAGAAATGGCAGGACAAGCTTTAGAGGACTTTCTCGCCGAATGGAAACCAAAGTATAGGAAAGTCATGGAAAGTCTGGAGAAGACGGATAATCTTTTAACTTTTTATCAGTTTCCCTACCAGATTTGGCACAGCATGTATTCGACAAACCTCATTGAGTCTCTTAACAAAGAAATCAAACATCAAACGAAAAAGAAGGTTCTTTTTCCTAATGAGGAGGCTCTGGAACGTTACTTAGTTACGTTGTTTGAAGATTATAATTTCAAGCAAAGTCAACGAATCCATAAAGGGTTTGGTCAATGTTCTGATACACTTGAAAGCTTATTTAATTAACACTCCGTAACTCTACTTAAGTGTTTACACATAATTATTTACAGTATCAAAAAATAAAGTATATTGTTTTCATCATAATATAATTAAATATCAGTATAGAGAATTTTATCTATATATCAGATATCAGCAATTGCTTTTGCTGTCATTTTTCGCTACAATAGTTACAAGGAGGAAATAAACATGTTAAAAGAAGTATTAAACGTCGCAAAAGTTGCGAAAAAATCATCTCTCTTCTTAGGAGGGGTAGCATTTGGGACGCTTGGCTTGAAAGTCTTAGCAAGTAAAGAAGCTAAGAAAGGCTATTCTAAGGCCTTGGCTAAAGCTTACAAATTGAAAGATGGACTGGATGCATCTGTTTCTGTTGTAAAACAACACGGTGATGATGTTTTACAAGACGCTAAATATTTATACGAACAGGAAAAGAAAGAAGAACAATTAGATAGCCTGACAGGTGAATAATATGTCTTTTAAAGTGCTACACAGAGGATATCAACATATCCGATTATCGTCCTCGTTTTCACTGACCTTGGATATTCAAGATTATCTTCGTTCCTTGGCTAAAGATGAAAAAGGGATCGACTCTATTCAGTTTTATATGGATCAGCAGCACTTTACTCTACGTATGAAAGAAGGCTTCTCTGTATTAGAAAATGCAGAGGCCTTTTTAAAAAAAATTGACAAGGGGAAAGTTTCGGACTTGATGACTCTTCCCATTCGTAGAGAAGAGAGTGCTTATTCAATTGTATCGGGTGCAGCGATTAAGCGTTTGCTGTTTCGAAGTTTTGTACCCTACCCTATTCGTTATATTTGGACTTGTTATCAGGCTTTGGGTTATGTCAAAGAAGCCTATCAAACTTTAGCGCGCAAGGAACTAACCATGGAGGTCTTGGACTGTTCGGCCATTTTGTTGTCCTTGTTTATGAACCAATCCAAGACAGCTAGCAACATCATGTTTATGCTTGATTTGGGTAATCATCTGGATCAGTGGTCTTTAAAAAAAACAGCAACAGATTTGGAACAAAGCCTTCTTGCTAAAGAAAGTGATGTTTTCTTAGTGCGGGGAGACATGGTCATCAGCATCAAGAGTTCTGATGTTCAAGTAGGTGATGTATTAGTTGTCTCCCAAGGTAATGAAATCTTGTTTGACGGCCAAGTGGTTTCAGGATTAGGCATGGTCAATGAGAGTTCCTTGACTGGAGAGAGCTTCCCTGTTGAAAAGAAAGAGGGAGATTCTGTATGTGCGAATACTGTTTTGGAAACAGGAGAGTTAAGAATTCGTGTGACTGATAATCAGATAAACAGTCGTATTTTGCAACTCATCAATCTGATGAAAAAATCTGAAGAGAGTAAGAAGACAAAACAACGTCATTTTATTAGGATGGCAGACAAGGTTGTAAAATATAACTTCTTAGGTGCTGGTTTGACTTATCTGTTAACAGGTTCGTTTTCAAAAGCCATTTCCTTTTTATTGGTGGATTTTTCATGTGCTCTAAAAATATCCACACCTGTAGCCTACCTTACGGCCATAAAGGAAGGTCTAAATCGAGAAATGGTTATTAAAGATGGTGATGTATTAGAAAAATATCTGGAAGTGGATACTTTCTTGTTTGATAAAACGGGTACCATCACGACGAGTTATCCTTTGGTTGAAAAGGTTCTTCCTTTCGGAGATTATACTGAGAAAGATATTTTAAGAATAAGTGCATGTTTGGAGGAACATATCTATCATCCTATTGCCAATGCAATTGTTAAACAAGCTGAAATTGAAGGCATTGAACACGAAGAAATGCATGGCAAGCTTCAGTATGTTGCAAGCAAAGGGATTAAATCGCAAATTGATGGTCAATCGGTTGTCATTGGAAATTATGTACTAATGCAAGACGAACAGGTAAGAATTAGTTCTGAGCAGCTGGCCTTGATTGAGCAATATAAGACTCATTACAATTTATTGTTTTTGGCTTATAAGAAAGAATTAATTGGGATGTTTTGTATCCACACTCCCTTGAGAAGCGAGGCGAAAGTTGCATTGAAAAAGCTAAAGCGCCAAGGGAAAAAACTGATTCTGGCAACTGGTGATACGTTGGCTAGAACAGAAGAGTTGGTTAAAGATCTGCCATTTGACAACGTTTATACTGATTTAAAACCAGATGGTAAGTTTCAGTTGGTTCAGGAATTACAGAAAGCTGGCCGAACTATTTTGATGGTTGGAGACGGGTTAAACGACTCTGCTGCCTTGACGCTTGCAGATATTGGGGTTGTGATGAATGAAAGTGCTGATATTTCTAAGCAGATGAGTGATATTTTATTATTAGATAATCGTTTAGATTTCTTCGAGGAATTGAATTCTTTATCTGAATCGTTGCAGAAATTAATTCAAAGAAATATTCAAGAAACAGTTGTAATAAATGGAAGTTTAATTGGATTTGGGTTGTTAAATTGGTTAAGCCCATCTAATCTTTCGATATTGCACAATCTGACTACTTTAAGAATCGTCCTTCGTAGTCTTTCTATTAAAAGTAGGTAAGAGACCGAGAAGCTGAGGTTATAAAAACTAAAAGGAGTTGTCTCATTTGAGAATAACGGCTCTTTGTCAACTGTAGTGGGTTGATGGAAAATTATACCCTGGAGAGGACCAAATTGGTTCTCTCCTTTTAAATATTGAAAAAACCATTGGCAGTGGACATACTTTAAGACTATATATTTCTGAAACTAGTTTCACAATACAAATATTGACATGCAATTATTAATTGGTGGATTTTAAGTTGACATCTACAAAGTTTAATGTTAGAATACATTCAAAAATATATTTGAATGAGGTGTTTTATGATTCAAAATGTTGTTACTTCAATAATCCTGTATTCTGGGACAGCCGTAGACTTACTTATTATCCTAATGTTATTTTTTGCCAAAAGAAAAAGCAGAAAAGACATCATTAACATCTATTTAGGACAATTTCTAGGCTCTGTTAGTCTAATATTCCTAAGTTTGCTTTTTGCATTTGTCTTAAATTATATTCCTAGTAAAGAGATTTTAGGTTTACTCGGTTTGATTCCAATTTTCCTAGGCCTCAAAGTTTTGCTTTTAGGAGATTCTGATGGAGAAGCTATTGCAAAAGATGGTTTGCGAAAAGACAATAAAAACCTGATTTTTCTAGTCGCTATGATTACTTTTGCAAGTTGTGGCGCTGACAATATTGGTGTCTTTGTCCCATATTTTACCACCTTAAATTTAGCGAATTTGATAGTGACTTTACTTACTTTTCTAGTCATGATTTATCTCTTGGTTTTTTCTGCACAAAAATTAGCACAAGTCCCTTCTGTTGGAGAAACTTTGGAAAAATATAGCAGATGGTTTATTGCCGTTGTCTATTTAGGATTGGGGATGTATATCCTGATTGAAAACAACAGCTTTGACATGCTATGGGCTGTGTTAGGCTAGGAGAAAAAATTATGAAAAAAGATAGTATCTGTCAAGTGGATGTTATAAATCAACAAAATGTTACAACCGCAACGAACTACCTTGAAAAGGAAAAAGTCCAAAAATCACTTCGCATTTTATCAAAATTTACCGATAATAAACAGATAAATATCATCTTTTATCTCCTTGCCGTCGAAGAACTCTGTGTCTGCGATATAGCCTGTTTATTAAATCTCAGTATGGCATCTGCCTCCCACCATCTTCGTAAACTAGCCAATCAAAATATCTTGGACACTAGAAGAGAGGGGAAAATTATATATTATTTTATAAAAGATGAGGAAATCAGAGATTTTTTTAATCAACTAGGATAACAACTATTTTTACTACTTTCTACTTTTCCATGATTATAGGGGGATTATATATGAAATTTTTTGAAGAAAATTATTCACAAGAAATACCTACTCGTATCAAAAATTTAAGAAAAAAATACAATATTACACAAAGCGAACTAGGCAATGCAGGTCAAGTTAGTCAAGTTGAAAGTGGTAAGCGACCAATTACGAGTTCGATGTTAGTTTATTTAAATGCTCTAACCGCTTCGAGCTATACGTATATCGTTTTTGGAGAGTTAGATGAGTTTATTGAGAATCTGTTTCATTATTTTTTCAGTTCTATTTTATATAGAGATTTAGAGGCTGTAGATGAAAAACTATATTCTTTCATGAGTGATGATTTAATTTCAATCCAATCAAGTTGTCTAAGTATTGCCAAGACATTTGCAAATTTCAATATTCAAAGAAAAAGATTTATGATTTCTACTGAAACTGAAATGGATACTTTTCACAAGAAAGATGACATTGACGTATGGGTTGGTGGAAAAAGTTATAACCCCGCTAGAAGTTTTAGAACCCGTACCATCAATGAATTGACTGTCATTGATTTTGAAGAAATGTTTGATATTCTTTGGTTGATGTTAGGGGATAATTTAATTAAATCATTTGAAGTTAATGTCTGTGGTATCCTATTTGAATTAGGCGGAAATGACATACCCTCAACATTTAGGCAAGAAAACATTGATCCTCTCATCAATAAATGGTGGTATGATAATGTTTCGACAGAAATTATCCCTAATCTAATAAAAAAACTCAAAGAAAATCCCTTGTTTAATATCGGATTTATGGTAAATGATATATTAGAAAGAATGTATAAAGAGAATATTCCAAAATCTTACCTTACATCCGTCCCATTAGTTATTTCTCAAAAAGGAAGAACAACCTATTCGTTTAGTATGACTGGTGGTCAACAAATAGATGGAGTGAAATTCAAACAGATATATGAGGACTATATGAAATTACTCAGTCATGGTAAGGATATCACAGAGTTATATCAAAAATATTCTAAAGAAGAGTTGGCAAATCTAGGCATTAATATTTATCAATCCAATGATATAGAAAGGACTGAGGAAAGAACTTTTGATGAAATTATCAGTTGGGTTTCCAACCCTTATGCAACAAGACCAATTCAAGAAAGGCACACTATTCAATTAGAGCCAACAAGATTTTCACTAGAGGATAAGAAAAGAATTGAAGAAGCTGCAGCTCAAGGACTAAGCGAAATCGACCTTATTGATTTAGTTGACCTATATGATATTAATTTAGACAATACAAGCGTCAATCGCCATATTGTGGGGTTATTGACTAATAACACCCAAGTAACATACTATTTCCAAGAACAATTAAATAAGGAGTTGCTGTCAATGGCTCACGCTTTAGATAACGTACAACAGGCCTTTATTAAATTATTAAGTGAAGAGGAGATACGAAAATTTGCTCTTTAAAGACTAGGTGAATCGCCTAGTCTTTTTTTGCGCCTCGTTTTACAAATTAGTCTATTGAAGTAAAAAAAGAAGTAAAAAATAAAAGAACATTACGCCTTATACTGAATATATCAAGAAAAACTCTTGATATAAATTTTAATAGTCCAAATTGATGGCCATCAAAGGACAGATTGAAACAAATATGATGACATGACGATAAAGGTCATGTCTTGCATAGAATTGTTTCGCTGTTTCTTTGTTGTGCCTTTTAGCATACTCAGCGTTCAATATTTGCTCATTTTGTTTCCTTTTGTCCAAGGACGGAAAGGAGCTCATCATTATGAGCAATAAAGTTAAAGAACGCAGAGATGCAAAAATCGCAAAAGCTGTTGAAGCTAAAAATTGGGACGAAGTAAGTCGTCTTCTCCAGCAAGAACAAAGCAATGCTGAACGTCGTGACCGATACCACCATAAAAGAAGCCTTGAAGAGAGCCTCTCTCGTAATGACGGTAAACGACGTGAACGCTATGAAGTAGTTGCAAGCTCTGATTTGAATCCCGAAGAGGCTTTAATCCTAGAAGAGTTAAGACAAGCTATTCGTGAAGCTAAAGCATCCTTATCAGCAATTGACAGTAAAATTGTTGAAATGGTGGCTGAACAAGGATGTAGCTATAAGGCGACGGCACGCTATATCAGTGAACACTATAAAAAAATGAGTGATGTAACCGTCAAATCTCATTATTCTAAAGCGCTTGAAAAATTAGCTTCTTTATTAGAAGACTATCGCTAATACCTTAAATCCAGTGCTAAGAGGCGCTGGATTTTTTGTTAAAAAAATTAAAAATTCAACAAATAACTTTGCGTTTAACTGTCTCATTCTCCTTAGTAATAAGGAGGTGGTATACAACTAAAACAACTATGTCCAGCTCACGACCAAAACCGAGCAAGTCGCATTCGTATTATTTCTCAATAATAAAGGAGGAACAGCCCCATGGCATTCAAAATGAAAACCACAAAAGGTGGTTATACAACTACATTGGCTGATAAAATTATCAGTCAAAAACAACCGATTTACTCACTCAGTACCGAACTTGAACCACAACAACGGTTTGAAGAAGGAAAACCAACTGGCGAAATCGTAGCCTATAAAGCATGGTTTGTACAGGAAGGGCAAGACCCTTTCCAAGTAAAATTTGAAGATTCGATTGAGCTTCCAGCTTTTCAATCCATGATTCAATTTGACACCCTACAAGCCTGCGAAGTCAAATATAACATTTACTTCAAAGCAAATGGTATCAAGGAGGTTCGATAATGACTTCACAATCTCGTGATGTGCTGAACCAATCTTTCCTGCAATCTTACCTGCTCCAGAGCCTAAACATGGCTCTGGGGGCTTTAATGCAGGGGGAAACCAGCTATACTAATTCTTTTAACGTCATTATTCAAGAAGACGGCTTTGTCTTTGTCCCTCGCCTGCCGTGCGCCTATATCCTCGATGACGACTTGTACAAGAAAATATTTCTGATTGCCAATGCTTCACTTTACCCACAATATACGCTTCTAAAACAAAATGCTACCTACTTTGTCCCCCTAGAAACAGATGATTTACACATTCAACGTGGCTTATTCTTCCCTTGGAAAAAAGGAATTTCAGAACGGTTGGCAATTCCTGATTTGGATAAGTTTTCAGCCAGCTTAACACATGGGAAAATCCCTGTCATGAACCACTTTGAACTCAATTTAGATAGGGTCAATCACTGGGCTATTGCTGGAAATTCAGGTTCTGGGAAATCGTACGCTCTCACTTACTTCTTGAGTGTACTGAAGCATATGTCTGACTTGATTATCATTGACCCTAAATTTGATACACCAAGTCGATGGGCAAGGGAAAATCACATTGCGTTTATCCACCCTGTTGAAAACCGTTCAAAATCAGATTTTGTCTCACAGGTTAATGAACAATTAAGCCAGTGTGCAACTCTCATTCAGAAACGACAAGCTATCTTATATGATAATCCCAATCATCAATTTGCCCATCTAACTATTGTTATTGACGAAGTCCTAGCTTTATCCGAGGGAGTCAATAAGAGTATCAAAGAAGCCTTTTTCTCCTTACTCTCACAGATTGCCTTGTTAGGACGTGCTACAAAAATCCATCTGTTTTTAGTAAGCCAGCGTTTTGACCACAATACCATTCCTATATCGGTGAGGGAACAGCTAAACGTATTGTTACAAATTGGAAATATCAATCAGAAAACTACTCAATTTTTATTTCCAGACCTAGACCCAGAGGGGATTGTCATTCCAACAGGACATGGGACAGGTATCATTCAAGTTATAGACAATGAACACCCTTATCAAGTTCTACCCTTACTCTGTCCAACCTACTACACTAAACGAGGTATTCTATGACCAATAAAACCTACTTTATGAGAAGTTTTAATCTCATACTATATTTATTTCTATTTGCACCTATCTGTTCTGCATTTGGATGGTTATTCAATTATCTTTCCGTTCAACTAACAAATATCACGTTTGTCAATTTAGATACGGTCAAAAGTATTACGGATATCATTAGTTCCGTTTGTCATGGATTTGCACTTATTTCTCTTCTACTTGCCTTATTTTTGGTTGGATTAGAAATAATACAACGGTTGAAAACAGATAGTCTTTGGAACTATATCCAATCTGTCTATCACACTTTTCTGTTGCGACACTTCCTGTTTCAGCGTGAACGAGTACAGAAGATAAGCAATCTTGAACATCAGACGGTTACTACTATCAACCCAATCCATAACGGATTTAACCGAGCTGTTCGTAAGTGTATCGTAGATATACGAAAAGATACCATCACTATTTTTCTAAAAGTCCCTAGAGACCAACAAGGGCAAAAAATTCTAAAAGAGATGGAAGCACAATTAAAAGAAGAAATCGTCAGCCAACACGCAGACTATTATTTCTCCTCTCCTATTCGAGTTCGTAACCAATTGTGGTTCACTGGACAAAAACGTTAATCCCTTGGGGCTGTGGCTTGCGTTAAGCAAAAGCCAGACAGCCCCTTTTTATATTCTTTTCTATCATGACCTATTGGGGTGACTACGACCCCCAATAGGTCAATAATCAATAATCACAAAAAATTCAATTTTTTCAAAAAAACTTTGCATACGACCTGTCATTTCTCCTTAGTAATAGAACCCAAAAGAAATGAGGTAACTGCCTATGGCAAAAGAACAGCGCTCAACCAAATGGACTTTTCTCTTCTACGAGGAAAGCGCACCAGAGAACTACTTGAATATATTAGAGGAACTCCATATTCCGTTTATTCTTAGTCCTTGGCACGATAAGGACGTTAATAGACAGACGGGAGAGTTCAAGAAATCGCACAAACACGGTGCTTTCTTCTTTGATTCACTGAAAAGCTATTCACAAGTATCAAATATCATCAGTGACAAACTAAACGGTCCAGCACATGTGGAGGTAGTTATGTCTCCCACTGGTTTATTTGACTACTTTACCCATGCGGAAAATCCAGATAAGACCCCCTACAACATTGAGGATATTGAAGTCGGTTGCGGCTTTAATTTAGAAAAATTCTTGATGGAGATGAACTCCTCGGATTTTATACATGAAGTAGTTGATATTATCGAAGAGAACGACTTTACCGAATTTGAAGAATTGGTCTGGTATGCCCGAGCAAACAATACCAATTTATTAGGGCTTATCATTGAACGTACATATTTCTTCGCCAAATACCTAGATTCACGAAGATACAATCCTAATCGACTCCATAATTCAAACACAGAGGAGAAAGAGAATGATGAATAACGAAAAATTAGAACAAATTGAACAATTATTGCAAACACTTATCAAACTCATTCAAATCAAAGAACAGAACATACCACTAAAGATAATACAACAGCGAGAATTGCTAAAACAGCTAAATATCTCCCCAAACACACTAAAAACTTGGGAACAAAAAGGATTAAAAAGATTAGAACCTCCTATAGAGGGAACTCGAACCGTCTTCTATCTACTAGATGATATTATCAACTTTTTACAATCCTAATTCTGAAAATTTGTGCTAAAATAGTTTTATCTAAAAGAAAGAGTGGTAACTATTTTAGCCTACTTCAATATCCATGAAGAAAGGCAAATATGGAAACTGAAACAATTATTCATAATGGCAAAAAAGTCATTAAAAAAATCAAAAAAGATAGGTCCATCTCATACACTTTGAAGGGGACATTTCTGGGAAAAGATATCAAAACTGGTAAGCAAGTCACTACTACCATTACAGCCAAGACACTAAAACAGTTAGATAGAGCAATCATTCAAGCACGACTAGAATTTGAAAAAAATGGCTCAACACGAGAAAAAGTTATCGTCATTGATACACTGGAAGATTTAGCTGAAGAATGGTTTAAATCATATAAAACCTGGGTTAACTCGCATAATACTCTGAACAGAGTAAGAGGTTATCTTGATAATTATATTATCCCTAAATTTGGAGATTACAAACCAGATAAAATTGAATCTGCGGATATCCAGCTTTGGTTAAACGATTTGGCAAAGAAATCAAAAGAGTCCATTGAATCTGGTATAAAGCGTGCTGATAAAGGTAGTGCTAAAGATTTTGGTGCTGTTATCCATAAGTTGAAAGATATTTTTGACTATGGAATTACAAACTATGGACTAATCACTAATCCTGTTAGCACTGTTAAGATACCACCTAAGCCAAAATCAAATAAGCAACGCATCATGGTATTACATGATGATGGTCTTGTAATATGGCTTAATTATCTTGAAAGTTTAGATAACAATAGAGCCAATCGTAGATTTAAGTTAATTTGTAATACTCTATTAGCCTCCGCTTTGCGAATAAATGAATTACTTGCATTGACGATTGATGACCTAGATTTTGAAAATTCTTCTATTAACGTCAGTAAAACATTGATGTGGAAAACCGCAAATAAAAAAGATGGGACAAAAGGGGAAGTTATCTGTAAAGCTACACCAAAAACTGATGCAGGAAATCGCTCTGTCCCTGTCCCTCCCCCCATAATAGAAAAACTCAGAGATTTCCACCACGAAATGAACAAGTATCTTGAATTGCACAACAGACATAGAACAAAACTGATTTTCCCTACAATCTATGGGAACTATATGTGTGACAGAAACGAGAGAACAACTCTTAAGAAAAGGTTAGTAGGTCTTGGATTACCAAACTATGGTTTCCATTTATTCCGACATACTCATGCTTCAATGCTACTTAATGCTGGAACAAATTGGAAAGAACTCCAAGTCAGAATGGGACATAAATCCATTTCAACTACAATGGATACTTACGCTGAATTAGCACCACAACGAAAGTTAGAAGCTGTGGGGATTTATCTTGAAAAGATTGCTGAGCTAACGCAATAACTACTCTACCATTCACTCTACCTTTTATTATGTAGCATTCTAGAAACATTGATGTACCAACGTTTCTAACAGCTAAAATAGAAATTATTTAACTCTTACAGAAGTGAAATAATTTATATAACAAAAATCCTTTGGAATCAACGTTTCAAAGGATTTTTTCTTTCTGTTTCAAGCCCTAGCTGAACAACGAATTTAATACTAGATCTCAAAAGAATTATGTCTCCTCATTCTGTCTGAGTTCAAAGAGGTCTTCTACTTTCAAGTTGAAGATTTGAGCAATTTTGAGAGCCATTTCCAGCGAAGGGTTGTAGCGGTTATTTTCCAAGTGCAGAATTGTCTCGCGCCGCATGCCGATGCGGTCAGCTAGCTCCTGCTGAGTCATACCATTAGATTCTCGGATATATTTGAGATTAGTGATAATCTTGCTTTCTTTGGCCATGGTTATCCTCTCCGTTCTAAGACAAGGTAGACAACCGCAAAGATGCAAATCAAGGCAGCTATGCTAATAAAGATCTGGCCCATGTAAAGAGTTAGAGAACCCATATACCCAATAATAACTGCTAGGATTATCAGTGCGCCTAGTATAAAGACAAACATCAAGCTAGCTGCCTTAGCTAGATTAGCATAGAAGCGTTCGTCTGGAGTTTCCTTGACATTTTTCAAAGAGAAAAAACCAAATACAATCACTTCAATAACGAGGCCAACTCCCAAAATCCATTCTTTAATGCCAGATCTTACGCTTGGGGTCGTAACCCAAATCCCTACTGTATAAAAAATGGTTGCTGCAAACAAAAGCATCGTGTACAGCTTAGCAGACAAGTCAAAAATAGTCTTTTCCTTACCTTTCTGACTCTTAGGTGGCCATGGTTTCATGTGCAGCCAGCCCCAAATAGCTACAATCTGACCTAACACTGAAATACCAACAATAATCAACTTGGGCCCCCAACTAAGATTAGAACCAAATAAAACAGTAAAATCAATAAAGAGAGCTGCGGCAATCATCGCAATGAGGCCGCCTGTTTTTTGACTTTTTTTCATGATAGACTCCTTTCCTTATGTTAGAAATATTTAACATTATTTATGTTATAAATATATCACACAGCGATTTGAAAATCAAGTATTTATGTGCTAAGGTGGCAATTATTTGAAAAAATTCTATAATAAAAGCCCTTGCCAGATAAATAACCAGCAAGGTCCTATGTTTTTATTGATTATTCAAGAATAGCAAAGTCCCTTATTCCATCTCTCTGAGATAGTTCAAAGCTTCATTGAAGGTTTTGACAGGGACGATTTTCATTTTACTCTTGATTTTGATAGAAGCACGAAGTGCCTCATGGTAGTTAGAGCGCAGCTTAGGATTGTACTGGGCAATATCAGCGTCAATGGTGTCATCAGGAACAAAGAAAATCTCCGCGCCTGCCTTATCAGCAGCCATGACCTTCATCTCTATCCCGCCAATCCGGCCAACATTTCCCTTGTGGTCAATCGTTCCAGTACCAGCAATAGTTTTTCCTTTAGTAATGTCTTCAGACACGAGCTGGTTGTAAAGCTCCAGACTGAACATGAGTCCACCAGAAGGACCTGCTACACCGTTGCTCTTAAACTCCGTCAGAGGATTCATGGCAACACTAGCTTTAGAACCCAATTCGATCCCCAAACCAGGCTTACCAGTTGTCTCATCCACAATTACAGGACCGCTAGCCAAACCGATTACACCATTACGACTGTACTCAATTGATACCACATCGCCGACTGGCCGCTGTTCCATCTGATCAACGATGTCGTATGGGCTAGTGTAAGTCTGATTGTCAATCTTTAAAATCACATCGCCTTTCTGCAACTCCTTTGACAGAGGTGTCTCGCTACTGATACCACCTACGTAAATCTCTTTATGTCTGATCTCAACAGTACGACCAGCAGCCTGATAAGCCACCTGCAAGGCATTGAGATGGGAAGATCCCATAGTGCTGTTCTCTCGCTCTTCCCGTCCCTTTTCCTTATCGAAATAGTTTTCAGGAACAGAGACATACTCTGTTTCCAGCCTGTAATTAGGCAGCAGAGTCAAAAAGAGACTGAACACTCTGGCCTTGGAAACACCAACAGCCATGACATAGATTTTACCTTTTCCTTTATCAGTTCCTCCTTGAACTTGGACAAAGTCTTTGGCATTCAAAGCCGGCCTCACGGTCTCTAATTCATAAGGGAGAGGAATAAAGCCTATCCCAGTTAGTACCAAAGCTGTTATTAAGATTCTTGTTACTGATTTCATATCCTTCCTCTTGTTTCTATCAAGTATTGTCTGGTCTTGCTACTTCCTAAATTAATCACCAAAATCTACCACTTCTGCATCATTTTCCATCAGAGTATCGGCAAAAACTGTCCGAACAACCAGAACAAATACACAGTAAAAGCTACTGAAAACTAGGACAGGAATCATCTGGATCAGGCCAAGTAAATCATCCAGTTCCCCCAGCAAGGGACCAATATACTGCCTTATCAGATCCATCAGGAGATGAGTACCCAAGCCAATCAGCCCACCAAAAGAAGCTAGAAAAAAGCTGAGCAGAACATAACGACCCCTGCGCTCCTTCATCAGCAGGACTGACTTTCTCAAACAGCCATAAAACGAAAGCGGCTTGGCTAGATTGTCCCTGGAGCTAGTATCCTGAATGATATAAGACAGCAAAAAGAAGTGCGAATCAACCAGATAAGTGAAGAGCAGGTAAAAGACCATGAACAAGAAAGGAAAGAGAAACTGGAAAATCACAATGGCCTCTGGACTTACTGCCCTCCGATAAAAGGCAAAGAGACTAGCCACCCCAAGATTGATACCGATTGCCGACCAACCCATGTACAGAATCAGAACCTGGACTGCACTGACAATGAAGGAATAAAAGAGGCGAGTAAGCAAGCCATCTGAGATACTGTACCAAACCGCATAACCAAAATAGAGCTTAACCATCTGCGGATTTCGTATCACTGTCAAGGCAAATTTATTGATGTAAGCAAAACCGAAGGCAATTATAAATGCCAAACAAGTCAAGACTAAAATGGACCGGTAAGACCAACTCGAAACCAGCGGAAAAAGAAACCAGCCCAGCACTGCAAGCGGGATTCCGACCAGCAAAAGGCCTTTCAGCCAGACAAAATAATATTCTGCAACAAAAATCCAAGCTTCTCTGAAAACCCTTGTTACTTTTACATCATTCATCGTTCATTATCCTAAATCCTAAAACCCTTTCTAATTTTTTCATAAATATTAATCTCCAAAATTAACTATTTCCCGATCATAAGACATCAGGATGTCAGCCATAACCGAGCGGGCTGCCAAGGCATAAATCAGCAAAAAGCCATTTATCATACTAACAATCATTCCCACAACATTAGACACGCCATCGCCAAAAAGTAAACTCAAAACTTCTATTAGACCCAATACTACAGGAATAAGCTTTAAGACAAGCTCTACCAGTAAGTAACGCCCCCTCTGACCATTCATACGAGAAAAGGACTTGCCCAAGCTGCCAAAGGCTGACAGAGGACGCAAGAGGTTATCAGAGGAGTTGGTATCCTGAATAATATAGGGCAACAAGAAGAAGTGAGAGACTATAAAATAACTGTAAAACAAATGGAATACCAAGTTAAACATTGGTGCTATTAAAAAAAGCAGGAAGAGCATGCTAGCTATCTTCTCTTGGTTATTTGCAACCCAAATCATCCAAGTTCCCATATTCTCTCGAAAATTTGCATCTGGCATCAAGACATTATAGAAGTATACAAAAAGAAGTAATATAGCCAAGAAAGATATAAAGACGTAAATAGACATAGAAAGCAAACGCCCAAAAAAGCCATCAGAAATACTGTAGCCAACAGCCCTCCAGAAGTTTCTTCGCACCATCTGCGGATTACGAACCATGGTCAAGGAAAACTTATGGATATAAGCAATCACAAAAGAACACAGAAATCCCAGCAGAATTATTCTTGGAAGAAATGTAGAAGTCAATGGAGAAAAAAATAGAATTAACAGCCCCAGAATAAAAAATGGCAGTTGAATGATAGCAAGCCCTGCTGTCCATACAAAAAAGTAATCAACAGTCAGTCCCCAGGCTTCCTTTAACACATCGCTTACGTCAAACTTTCTTTTCATAAATCCCCTAATTAAGTCATTTTTCGCCATAAAAGACGATGTAGATGTTGCAGAAGCAATTTTTTGTTTCTAGTCCCGAGAGGATGATTAGGAATTTTTAGAGCCCCAAAGAGCAAGAAAAACCCCGTCAGTCGCCTCACCAAAAGAAATTCTTTCTATAATAAAGCAAGCTGAGACACGATTGTCCCAGCCTCCTTAACCTTTTTTCAAAAAATTTCGAATACGAATCATAATCTTGCTTGACCAAGTTTTGTCAGATGCGTATCTTACATTGATAGCAGCCATGCTCTTACCATTGTAGAACTGACCGCCAGGCTTGAGATAGTGCTCGCTGAGATAGCGGGCAACGGTATCTATACCATCGTCAAATGTTGCGAAATTTCCTGCACTGGAAAAAGGACTGGAGTCATAAGCCATGAAACCAAACAGGTTGTGCTTGGCCTGAGCAATCTGACTGCGGCCGTAATCCGATTCGTGAATAGCCAGCCCTACGAGAAAAATTGCATTAACTCCATGATCTTTCTCTGCTTTCTTGAAAGCTTTTCCCAATCCAGCCATCGGTGTGCCAGCCAGACGACTATCAATGAAATCGGCTGACACTGTGCTTGGCACTGTTACATCTTCTGAAAAAACGACTGCTCCTGTTTTCTTGGCCTGAAACTGATCTGACACCTGAACTAAAGACGGATCCAGACTGGCCTTTTCATTTGCCGCTAGGCGGCTGACAGGCAGCACACTGCCTGAAAGGACAGTAGCTGTCGCCAATGCTATGATAACTTTTTTCTTCCTAAACATTTTTTCTATCCATTTCTATGTCGCTTTTGGTTTCCTAGATTCCTCCCCAGAAATATAGGATGACCGCCATGATGCTCATAGCAGGACCAAAAGGGACTTCTTCTTTCAACTTAAATTTGAATTTCTTAAAGATGGTTGCGATTAAGAGAATAGCTCCAGCCACAAAGAAAGAACCATATCCCAAAATCAGCGTATTCAAAGGGCTAAACCAACTGCTCAGAGCAGCTAAGTAGAGAATGTCTCCCATCCCGAAAGCCTCTTTCTTGTAATAAGCCTTGGCCCCAAAATAAATGAGAGAGTAGAGACCAGCGCCGACTAGTAGCGAAAGAAGCAGTTCCCAATTAAACTCATTGGTAAAAAACGTAACAGCCATGCGGCCCAGCCAGAAAACCAGCAGAACCGAGTCCGAGATGTACTGAGTATCAAAATCGATATAACCGATAATGAGACAGAGCGACACCAAAAGACAGGCTGAAACAACTATCCATGGCCCCTGATCTTGAAAGATCAGATAAGAGGCCAACCAGAGCAGACCCGTCAGGAGCTCCACAATGAGATAGCGCGGTGAAATCGGCTCCTTGCAGTGCTTGCATTTAAAGCCCTGCATGATAATCGACACAACCGGAATCAGTTCCACCGAAGTCAAGACATGACCGCAGGACGGGCACATGGACCGACCTTTGGCAATGCTCTTTTCCAGTGGCACACGGTAGATGACGACATTGAAAAAGCTCCCAAATACGACACCTAATATAAATACTAAACTTGCAATCATAATTTTTCCCTTTTTATACTCTTTGAAAATCTCAGGTGACTATGGCAAACTTCGACTTTCCTTGAGTATCACTTAGATGCCAAAATGATGGATACTTGCCCCTCCTCCAAACTTAATGAAAACACCATATCTGTTTCTGCATTGTTTTGAATGGTCAATTCGGTCAAACCTTCAGCAGGCGTTCCGATGTTGAAATACTGTCCTCGATAGGAAATAACATTGGTCCGTGAAAAGGCGAGCTGCTGAATGGCATCTATAATCTGCTCAGCACCCTGACCGTAAACTTCTTTATTATCCTTACCCTTGACTGGCAGATAGCCAGACTCTGCATTCAAAGCGCCCAGCAATTCTGAGATAGACTTGGTCTCCCCAGGAGCCAAGTAAACATTCTGCAACTTGTAAAAAGCTGTCTTCATGTTTTGAGCTTGGGCAGCGTTGGTTGGCAGTGGTACTTCCTTACGCTCTATAAAGTGCGTATATTGGCTCAGAAGCTCACTCTGATCTTCTGCTTCAACAGGCGTGCTCTCAACCTTGACATCATCAAATTTACCAGTCTTGGCAATCTCCTCAGATGCTTGGATGAAAGCAGCAGGGTCAATCTTATAGCCATTAGACTTGTCTCCCACCTTTACGTTAGACTCGCCGTCCATGACCAGATGATTGGTCGTTGGAAGCTGACTGAGAACATCAGGATGGGCAGCCAAGACATCATTTAAAGGTCTGAGCCAAAAGAGTCGATTGGGATAGATGGAAATCTGCAGGTTTTCCTTGGTATCGAAAAACGGTGTAAACTTATCCCAAACTGTCTTGGCTGAGATATTATCCAGCCGCTTGAGCTCTTCTTCTGTGAAATAGCTCAGTCCTAAAAAGCGCATATCTACAGAGAAGTGTTGCCCTGTAGACAGCTGAAATGTAGCCTTATAGGGCAGTTCTCTGTAAACTTCAATCTCAGCTTCGCTCCGAGAGCGAACCTTCATAGAGGGGCGGCCATTGATACTCAGGTCAATCGTTGGATTAAAGACAAAAATGACATAAAATAAACTACCCAGCAGAAAGGCAGCAAGTGTCGCTGCTGGAAGTAGTTTTTGATATTTTGATGAAACCTTTCTTTTTCTTCTTGACATGAATCTCATCCCAACCTTATACTACGCATTCAGCTAAGCGGATAAGGAATTTACGGTCGATACGGCGAAGAAAATCAATGATGTCATCTGAAACAGTATCTCCGGCATTCAGGATAACTCCTCCATCTGCATTAACAAGATCTTTTTGCAGTGTTTTGCCTACCAGAAGACGTTTTTGCCGATCGATAAAGTCGTTGACAGCTTTCTTTGCTGCTGACTCTTCTTCAGCAACTGGAGCTGTGCTGATAGTTGTTTCTACTTCCTCAGCAGGGGCTGCCAATACTTCTTCCAAAGCAGCATCCAGACTCAGCGCTGCATCTGTTTCTTCAAGTTCTTCTTCAGCTGGAGCTGTTGTTTCTTGTACCAAGTCTTGAACTTCTGGTTCTTCTGTTGTCTCTACGACTGCTTCAGAAAACTCCAACTCAGGAGCAGCAGCTCCCAGACCTACAGCAGCCAAGGCCTCTGTCAAATCTGTCGCAGCTTCTTCTTTTACATCTGCTTTTACATCTACAACTGGCTCGAATACAGGTGCTTCAGCAACTACTTCCTCAATTTTTTCGGCAGGTTTTGCAGCTTCAGTCTCATGGAGCAAATCTGCTGCAGCCAGACGGCCCATCTCTACATCTGCTTCAAGATGAGGAGCTGTCTTTTTTTCATCATTGAGGATGATATACTCTTTACCAATCATCAAGATGCGTGATTTAGGAATCTGAATTTCCTCGCTGGCATCTTCAGAATTAACCACCAAGTAACCAATTTCATTCTTTTCGTCAATATGATAGTCAACAACAGTTCCCACCTTGTTTCCATCAATTGTGATGACAATTTCGTCAAAGACGCTACCCTGCTTGTCGTTCAAGACCTTCAGATCTGCCTCTTCCAGCTCTTGAAAGACTGAGCTGTTTTCTACCATGACCGCAAAGTCACCAATTCCTTGGATGTTCTTGCTAGACAGCAAGGCAAAAGGCTGTTCAGACTGCTTTGACTTAATGACAAAAGTCAGATTGACCCCCTCGTCAACAAAGACTTCATGGACTTCACCCAGTCCCATCCCTTTTTCAATCTCAATGACAACGGTCCCTGTGATTGTTTTACAACTTTTCATAATTTCCCCTAAAACCCTTCTAATTGATTACAATCAATTGTATGTTTATATAGTATTAATTTTTCACGATTTTGTCCAGCATGTTGAACGCTTCTTGACGAAGATTTTGATCTGAACTGCCTTGGACAATTTCTTTCAGATAGCTCTCAGCTTCTTGAACTGCATTTGAAGCCAATAATTCCTGACTTTCCAGTAGGAGGAATTGGAAATAGACTTCTTTATCTCCCGCTGTTGCTGCAGCTGGTCTTGCTTCTGCTGCTTCCTCAGCCTTGAGGATATCAGTGATTTTCTGAAGCAAATCTTCTTCTGTCTCATCTGTAGCCGGAACGACCGGAGCAGCTTTGACTTGTGCTTCCTCAGCTTTGAGGATGTTAGCAATTCCCTTGAGCAAGTCTTCTTCTGTTTCATCTGCAACTGCTTCTTGAATAGGCTCAGCCTGTGTCCAAAGAGCGTCTTCAGAAACTGATTGAACAACTGTTGGTTCAGCAACTTCTTCAAATTCAAACGTTTCTGCAGCAGGTGCGAAGCTGCTTTCTTCCTCCCAAGTCTCTGCCACTTCAGCAGTCAAATCTTCCTCTTCAGCCCCAAGCAAATCATGCTGAATCTGGCTGAGAATATCTTGATAACCCTGAATATCAGCACGATCACGGCTAACCATAGACTCTTCAGAAGCAGAAAACTCTGGCTCTGCAGCAGCTTGGCTGAAGGCTGAATCCATCTTAGCTTGGGGCTCAGTGTCTGAATCAGCAAAGAAGAGAGATTCTAAGCTGTTTGTTGCTCTTGACTCTTCCGCTCTAACTGGCTTGATATCTCCCGTAGCAGCAAAAACATCTTCCAGGCTGTTGCCTACTTCTTCTGCCACTGGCTGCTGAGTTTGTTCTTGCTCAGTGAAGAATTCTTCCTCATCTTGAGAAACAACACCTGTCACCTCAACCGCCTGCGGTCTGAAGTTGCCATAGCTAGACTCAGTATAGGACATCGGTCTGATCTTAGACAGAACAGCTGTCTCAAAGGCTGGATCATCTATATCTGTATAGCCTTGATTTCCGGCTGCATTTGCTTCCGTAGGCTGAATCAGAGAGTTGGCCACCTTAACCTTAGTAGAACCCTTGCGGTGATGAAGCAGGGACTGCAAAAATTCATCATTGGCCTTTTGTGCGCTGTGGTCCATACCCACCATGCCGACCTCAGCTGCCGCTAGCTGACTGTTTGGCTCGTACTCTCCAAATGCAGGAGCTGTAGCCAAGTTATCAACAGGGTAGAGAGGTTTTACTTTCTCAAATCTTGTCATATCCTTTTTGATAGAACGGTCTGCTAGGGTGCGACCAGAAGCAGATACTCTCTGCCTTGCCGGACTTTCCTCAGCCTGAACCCTTTCTTTACTTTCCTTTCTCATCCTACCGGTTGAAGCATTGGAAAAGTTCAAATCTCTAGCAGATGACAAGCCTGCGCTCGTCGCTTCCACTTTTTTGCGTGATCTCTTGGCGTGCTTCTGGCTTCTGCTTCGCGCAGAAGCAGTTGCTCTCTTCTTGACTGGAGCTAGCTCCTGTGAAAAGAGCAGCACCATATAGACAGCCAAGGCCAAGGCACAGAGCCCAACAAAGGCTATGCCGGGAACTTGTTGAAAGAGGAATGGAGCACCAATCGCAAATAGCATGACCCATACTACGAGAAAAAGGCGCTTTATTAATGAAATCCTAGAAACAAATAAAATGCTAATCGTATGCAGCGCTATAAGCCCTGCTCCAAAAGGTAAAAAATATGCCATTTGAATATTTTCGACACCCCCCACTTTCTAAATGATATTAAACTTTTTCAATGCAAAACCAGTCTTGATTTTGTTTTTCCATAAACTCCATTAAAACCCAAAATAGACTCGGGCGTCTATTCTGAGTTTGCTTGTATTATACTTCAAATATCTCTATGTTTTAGTTTACTATAAATGCACCGTGAATACTAGTCTAATAACTTGGTTTTTAGCATTTTTTTAAGAAAAATTTACTCATGCTCTTGAAATTTTAAACCATAGACTTATTTGGTATTTTTTCAAAGTATTTTAGCTAACTACCAAGTTATTCACAGATAGGTTATCCAGCTTCATAGTCGTTTCAGGGCTTTCTCCGCTTGGAGTTTCAAAGTAGTAACCCACAATTGTCATTGGATAGCTGAATCCTGGAATGTTTTCAGGATCAAAGCTAACTTCGCGCCAGCCAGTCCAGCTGTTTGGACGAATGACATGAAGGTAAATCTTCTGACCACTGGCATTCTTGACAATCAAGCCAATCTTGCCCTGCCATTGATTAGACAGAGAAAGAGAGAAGCTGATAGCATCAGGCTTATTATTCAAGGATACATACGGTGCTGCAAATTCCATTTCATACATAGTAGAAGACTTGGTTGCTGGAATCTTAACCACATTGGAACCTGAACCCTCAAGGAAGTCCGTATTGTCAACCGTCACATCATACTGATTGCTGCCGCCTGACTGAGTCAGCTTAAGAGGTGACTCGAAGCGGTAGATTGTTGATGAATTGTAATAAGCTGACAGACCATCGTTCCGACTCGACTGAGTGCTAAGCTGCTCCAGATAAGATGGAGCCAGATTGGTACTGCTGTTAGCATTCGCGCTGCTAGTTGTATTGGTTGTTGCGGCCCCCAAACTGCCCTTATTGCCAGTTGCATCAGTGCCGCCACCAGCTGTCGTTACAGATATAGAGCCCGCCTGCCAAGTCGGAATCGCAAATGGAGATTCCCAATTGGCAAACTGAATCGGTGTCTTATCGACATTGCTCTCTAGAGTCACATAGCGCTCGACGTCTTTAACCTGATAGAAACGTAGCTTGATTTTACCGCTGGTTAGATCAGGGTTTTTGTTTTCCTCCGTGCTAGACAGGCTTTTCTTTCCGCCTAATTCCAGCTCGCTGGAAACGATTTTTTGTTGATTGCCATCAATCAATTCCAGCAATTTCAGAACCTGTGTATAAGTTCCTTCGAACTCAATGTCCGCTGTCATCTGCGTGATGTTGGTATTATTGGTCGTTCCGTTCCCTGGTGTCGCTGTATTAGCTGCAGTTGTTGTTGCAGTATTCGCATCTGATGAAGAGCTACTGCTAGATGAAGACGAGGACGATGTACCAGACGAGCTAGAGGTCGTACTGGATGAAGAAGACGTCTCACTCGAGCTTGAACTGCTAGTCGTACCAGAAGAGTTGGAGTTTTGACCCTTGGACGAAGTAGCAGCCAATCCCTCCTGCTGGAGTTCCAACTCTGTGCTCTCAGTGTAGTTGACAGACTTGAATTTAATACCGCTTTCGTTGACTAGCTTGTCAATCAAGAAGATGAACTCCCCTTGATTGGTCGTACCATAGTATTTCTTAGCCTGATCCAGAGTCTTAGCATTCAATGTTTGGAGCTGTTTGGTAAGAGACTTCCTCTGACTAATCTTGGCATTCTTGCCTTCCAACTCTGTCGAGATAGTTGCATGCTCTTCAGCTAACTGCGCCATCCGTGTATAAGAATTTGTTACCAGATACCCACCACCAGCAAGTACCGCTACTCCTCCAACACAGGCCAACAATTTCTTGTCACGCTCATTTAAATTACTCAGGATTTTTTTCTTTTCTTTCTCATTTTTGCTCTTCATTGAAATCTACATCCTTCGTCAAAATTTTAATGTTAAACTTGTACACTGTATTGTTATCCTTTTCCTCGCGAGTAATGTTATCCACAAAAATATGGTTAAACTTCTCAGACTTACGAAGCTCTTCCTCGAACTTAGCGATAGAAAGATGCTCTTGAGACGAACCATTGATTTCTACATTGTCGTTATTAATCTTGATATCGTCAAAGACCAGGTTCCGTGTCACGTTTTTATTAAGGAAATCCATAAAGGCTTTGTTTACTCGGTGCAGGCGACGGAAGTCGCCTTCCAGACTGGTAAAGAGAAGTTCGTCATTCTTGACCGTAACAATCTTATCTTCAGTCTCAGAGACTGCCTTCAGCTCTTGAGCCATCTCTGGACTCTTGAGTGTCTGCTCCGCTCGGTCAATCTCGCCTTGGAGGTGCATAGCGCTAAACTGGAAGAAGCCAATCAGCACAATCATAATCGCTGCAATCCCAGCAAAAGCGGAAATAGCAGCAAGTTTTAGTGGACTGGTTTTAGCCGGTGCCACATGATATTTTGAAAAGTAGTTTAAATCTCTCCGCATTAGTTTGCTCTCCTAATCAACATGGCTGTAGCCGGAATGAACTCCGCATTAAACTCAGCAGAACCTTCCCACAGTACATTCTCATAATCTACATTATCAATTGAGATGAATTCCCGATTCATGCTCTGCTTCAGAATAGCTGCCAACTGCCAACAGATGTCTTGGTCACCAAAGACGTAGAAACTGTCAATGTTGAGACCAGTTGATCCGCTAAAGAAGTTTTCAGTATTGAGAATGTGGTTCTTCGCATCAGCCACCCACTCATCCAAGGCTCTCTTCAAGAGACCTGTATCCAGATCATCTGAAGCCACTGCTGGAAGCTTCTGCAAAAGACTAGCGTCGTCTGCATAGCTCAGGATGTCCTTGTAGCCACGGTTGAGATAGTTGCTGGTCACAAACTTGCCTTCTGAGTAGAGATAAACACCAATGAAGCTCTTGCTAAGATGTACCATACCGACATTTTCCTTGGTCAGCTTCTTGGCGCGATTGTTAATCGCCTGAACGCGTTCCAGCCATTTTTCAAAGGTATTAGACTGAAGGTCAAAGACATAGGGTGTCAGCTTCAAATTCTCAGCCAAGCCCAGATATTGCTCTACCACGCCTTTTGGCACAGCATAAACCATGAGTGAGCGAGTATCTTCATCAAGCGGAAAAGCTGAATTAGACTCTTGCTCTTGGAATTGAATAACATAAGAAGTCGGATCAATATCCAGATATTGCTGGAGCTCGTAAGATACCAAGCCCTCAATATCCTCATCATTCTGCACACTAGCTGCCACATCAACCGAACGGGCAATGATATTGGTATTGCCCAGAGCAAAGAATGCATACTTAGCAGTGATAGCATGCTGCTCCATCAGGTCACTGATAATATTTTTGAGAGTAATCGGGTCGATAATCTCACTATTCAGTACAACACCTTCTGGCAGATTGGCAGATGCCATCTTGATAATCTCCAGCTCATTGCGCTTCTGTCTGGCAACAACCAGATAGACTGATTCGTCAGTGAAGTCAATGGCCATCAGATTGCCCTTGATTGGTTTACCAAACATAGTGTAAGGTGCATGCATTCTAGTAACCGGTTGGCTCACTGCACCACTGCCTTTCTTAGCAAAGAGCGAACGATTACCAGACTTAGCAGGCATATCATCACTGCCACTATTCTTAGAAAAGAGCGGTTTGTTGAGCTTGGTTAAGAAGCTCCCTTTTGCCGTTGACTTTTCCTCATCGTCAAAGTCTTCTTGACGATCTGACTTGATTTGAACTCCTTGAATAGATAAGTGTTCTTTATGTTTCCCTTTTGATGAGAAGAGCGGTTTATTTAATTTTCCTAAAAATGAGCCTTTTTTCTCATTATCTTCTTCGTCCAGAGCTCTTCTGCGCCCCTTGGACGAAAACATATTTTTTGCCATAATCTCCTAATCTCCCTTATTTTTCCTAAAAACTATTTCACTATTAGCTTGCCTTATACTTATCGCGGAAGTATTCAGCAAGTTTTTGTATATTGCTGTTATTCAGACTTTCAGTATAAACTGCGAACTCATTAATGTAAGTATTGCCACCAAAGATAATCTGACCACTACTAATATTATGCGTCGTTCTGTTTCTGGTCAGCGAAACTGTTTTATTATAGACTGATTGTCCATTGATAAAAATTTCAATCCCTAAAGAGCCATTCTTCGCAGCACTACGCACTTGTATAGAATTATCATTACTATAGTCTAACTTAACATTTTGTATATATTCCTGACCACCGTTATTAGCTGTAGTTGTATCTACTGTTTTAATAGCAATTCTACCATCGTTTTCCAGATTGATCCCCCAAGTTAGTGTATCATCTAGTTTATAGGTTAGAAGCGGTCCGGTCTGCTGACGATTCCCAATCAATACAGAAGTCGTATAGCCATTATTAAAATTATGATTACTAAACTGCATCGTACGACCATCAAGTGCTATTAACTGTCGAGTCTGGTTAATTGCAGGCTCTTTGTAATTCAGAACAGGGATGGTCGCACCATAAGCAACATCATTAAAATAATCTCTTACTTCTGTATTTGTGTGAGGTTGATTGTCAGTTGGTATAATCGCTGTAGAGTTTCTATTCTTTAGCAGAGCCAAGTCAGCATCCGTATGAAGCCGTACATTCTGTGTAACCGGCAGCCCCATAATCCAGATGCGATCAGCTTCCTGATAATTTCCTACCCGTCCATAAGAGTTAATAGCTCGGGCAGCAAAAGTCAGGTACTTCCCCCTCATATCATCTGTAATATAAATACCAGTCTCTAATTTTGATAACGGTTGGAAGTCGGTCGGCATCTCTGGAAGAACCAGCTGAGATACAGTGCCATCACCAGTTTTTCCTATCGTCCCTACAGGAACAATACCAGATGAACTTGTACCTATGCTACGATCACTGAGGAACCAACCAGATTCTGTATAGATTCGAGCTTTACTTTTTTTCTGAATATCAGCTGTATCTACCTTGCCTCCAGGAGTAGTTATCCCCTTACCAGCATAATAATATCTTTTCCCACCAGGTATGCTAACTTTCATATCAGGAATCCCTAACGGAGTCTCGATTGCATTCGCTGCAAAAAGATGAATTTTTTTGATTTTATCATTATAAGACAGATTTGTACCTTTTACATCAATACTCTGCTTGGTTCCATTACCGATTTGGTAAGTAAAGGTTTCAATATCTGTTCCTGTGCCTTCGTGTTTCTTGCTTTCTGCCAGTTGTTTCTCGAAAGACTCCTGAATATCAAAGTTGATAGCATTCTGACTTCGCTGACGAAGAATATTATTAAAACTCCCAGAAAAGAAGGTCAAGAACCCTGCCGCAATAACTCCAATCAGAATCAGAGAAACCAAGACTTCGACCAGTGTAATCCCTCTGTGTCTCTTTAATCTTTTCATCTCTGCTCCCTTCTACGGCCCTGATACAAACCACAAATCTTGCTGAATCTGCTTTTTAATATCAGAAAAGGTCTTTTGCAAGGCTTCTTTATTCGTAGCTGATACATATTTAGTCTCCATACCACCTTCTCCGATTTTATCTGTCAAATTTTGACCATAAGCGATTTCATGTTCCAAACCTGAAAAACCAATAACATTAACCCGTTTAATACCAACACCATAGGCTTTAGAAACTGCACCAGCATAGTCTATTGATGCATCTCGAATATCAGGAATTTTCGAGGTATAATCATATCCTAAACGACCATAATTAAAACTAGCTGGAACATTTGACGAAAGTTCAAATAAAACATTATTAAAATGCTGAATTCCTTCTCTCTTCATTTCAAGGCCTCCAGCCTGTCCTTGTTGGTTAACCAAATAAGCATTTGGCACCCCGTCAGTCAACAGCACCACATATTTAAGCTGAGCATGTTGTTTCTGTAAGCTGACCATCCCATAGCGAAGTCCATCTCCAGGATTGGTCACCCCACCGTCTGACTTCAAGTTTTTAATACTTTCTTTTATCGTACCAGCCTCTCTATCTAATTGAGAGAAGGCTGCTTGTTTATAACTTCCAGTAGTTGAAAAAGTTGTTAGATTCACACTTACATTCCCAACGCTTTGAAGCTCATTTATCATTATCTCAGCTTTATCACGTAAAATATCCATTCTGCTAGGGTTGTTCGAAGTAGGATTTGCTCCATTTAACGCACCCTTCATAGAACCAGAAATATCAAAAACAAAAGAAACGGCAATATTCATCTGCCCTTGAATAGGGTCAGTTCGATAAGCAATAGCAATCCCTTTCTTGCCTTTAGCAACTTTAGAGAAGACCTGCTTAGTATTGAGAGCTGATATAGCTGTATCAATAGACAACTTATTGTTAGTATCTGGATATTTACCAGACAGGTTATAACTAATCAAGCGATTATCCTGATAGGCACCTTCTGTCTTAAATTCCAAGTCCAACTTCATGTTATAGAGAGATTTGGTTCCCAACTCGCTGACATCCCAGTCCTGTTTATTCTTGTTCCAAACATAGTTCAGAACCTTCTTGCCATCCGCAGATAGGCCAATATAGCTCCATTCTCTGCTTAGTCCTTGCTTGGAACCTTTGAACTTGCTGTCATCCAAGACAAAGATTGAGGTTGCCTTACCAACGGTTCGATCCACATACTGCATAGAGGTTCGCATTTCCGCTTGAATACTCGCTTCACGCTCGATCAATTCTCGGCTGGAAAACATGGTGTTAAATATAACACCAATGATGAGTGCTATCATGCTCATCAACATGATAGCCATAACCATCTCGACTAGGGTAAAACCTTTTTGTATTTGTTTCATCATTCCTACCTAATTTATTTTTACTTCTGCGCCGATCTCAAATGTCCTTCTTCCGAGCGAATTCCTTTTGTGTCAAAGTTGAAGGTTACAATATGCTCGTAATAGTCATTACTGCCAGCTAATTTTGACTTCGATTTAATCGTGATATTATAATTTTCTGGACCAGTCAGACCATCTACAAGCTGTCCATTCATCTCGATTTCTGCTACACTGCCATCTTTGAAGGTATGGGTTGACTTAATCGGCTCTGTTGAAGGATCCATGCTACGCGCTCGTTTATCAAACTCTTCATAAACTGATGACGGATTTCCGTCAACAGGGTCTAGATAGGCACCCCATGCCAACTGTGTGCCAGAAGTCGCTGTGTACTTAGCTTTGAGATAGTTATACATCCGTTGAGTCTGGCTTTGACCCGTATCTACGATAGAAGCTAGAATCCCAATCATAGCTACCAACAACACAATGGTTACAATAACCATGGGCAGAGTAGAGCCCTGTCTTTTTTTTCCTTTCATTATAGTATTCTCCTAATATTTCTACTTTTGATATTGCCAAAATAGTTGTCACAGCCTGACAACTACTTTGGTAATATCCGACTGCCGAAGCAGTCGGAGTAGAGAAATCTCAATATTTAGATGATTTGATGATTAGTTGTTTCCGGTTGCTGCGGCTGTTGTTGTCGCATTAGTACCGTTAGATGACCAGTCGTACTTCCACTGTTTTTGATTTGTATCGCCCTCTTTTTTACCAGAAGGAATAAAGGTAGAAGTCAAAACAGTACCATTAATTTCATGTGCTGTTTTATCGCCATTCTTAGCTAAGGCATCCACAATCTTAGTTGAGTCACCTTTGGCATTTTTAGAAATATATGGTGCCAATTGTTCTATAGTAATTGATTTTACATTTGATGGATCATCTTGTGCTCCAATATAAGACTGGATAGCTGATACCAACTCACGGTGTTCTGATTGAATACGTGAACGACGTGCATTGTCTTGGAAGGAAGTGATAGCTGGAATCGCTACAGCTGCGATGATAGCGATGATGATGATGACCACGATCAACTCAACCAAGGTGAAACCTTTACCTTTTTTCTTCAAGTCCTGACGGAATTTTTGCAATTTGTTTAACATTAAAATATTCTCCTATTTTCTTTTTATCTTTATTTTTTGCTGAATGTCAGCTTAGTTTTAAATTTAATTGGGCTAGTTGGTATGTGAACCACTATATCTCCAATCGTAAAGCCAAGTTTTGTCCTTGGTTTTATCAGTTCCTGCTCCTGAGGGATGGAAGGTCGAAACCAAAGTTGTTCCATCAATTTTATGAGCTGGCTCCGTATCATTCTTAGCAAGGGCATCCATAATCTTAGTTGAATCACCCTTGGAATTTTTAGAAATGTATGGTGCCAGTTGCTCCATTGTAATTGACTTTACAGTTTCTGGATCATCCTGTGACCCAATATAAGACTGAATAGCAGTTGCCAACTCACGGTGTTCTGACTGGATACGGCTCTTACGAGCGTTATCTTGGAAAGAAGTGAGGGCTGGAACCGCTACAGCTGCAATGATAGCGATGATGATAATCACCACAATCAACTCAACCAAGGTGAAACCTTTGCTTTTTTTCTTCAAATTATGACGAAATTTTTGCAATTTGTTGAGCACTAACTTCTCCTAATTCTTTTTCATAAGGGCTGCTGAGCAGCCTTTTAATATCTCTCAAATGTAGGGTTTTAATTCATCTTTTCTTAGATGATTTGATAAGTATTACCACTTTCTGAAATAGCCTAACTAGAGATTACTTCTCTAGTTAGCATTTACACCGTTAGATGACCAGTCATATTCCCACTTTTTAACTCCGCCATCAGTTGCTTTTTTACCAGACGGGATAAAGGTTGAAGTCAGCTTAGTACCAGAAATAACATGGGCCGCAGCATCGTCATTTTTAGCCAAGGCATCTGCAATACTAGTTGAATTCTTGGTAGCATTTTTGGAAATATATGGTGCAAGCTTTTCAAGTGTAATCTCACCTGGTTTAGATGGATCATCCTGTGCTCCGATATAAGACTGGATAGCTGATACCAATTCACGGTGTTCTGACTGAATACGGCTCTTACGAGCGTTGTCTTGGAAGGAAGTGATAGCTGGGATAGCTACAGCTGCAATGATAGCGATAATGATAATTACCACGATCAACTCAACCAAGGTAAAACCTTTACCTTTTTTCTTCAAGTCCTGACGGAACTTTTGCAATTTGTTTAACATTTTGAATAGATCTCCTATTTTTTCACAATTTTTACTATTTTTGCCCACAGGGGCATTTGTTTTGTTCCTAGCTGGGAGACCCTACAAACTCCCAGTATCAGAACGATTTCCTAACTTTTTGTGCAGAGCAGTTGCCCTGCTACCTCCTAAACTTTTCTGAAGCGCCTTCCTATTGGTCAACTCCAGATCCTGCATCCACAGCGTGAGCAAGCTCAAACATTGGCAACATGACAGAGGCTACGATACCACCGATGATAACCCCCATGACGATGATCATGGCTGGCTCCAAGAGTGAGAGTAACTGCTTGATAGCTGTTTCAAGCTCTTCTTCATAATAATCTGATGTCTTGACTAGCATGGACTCCAGAGACCCGGACTCCTCACCGATCTTTACCATCGAGAGCATCATAGGCGGGAAGAGACCGGTTGAGGTAATCATCCCTGTCAGACGTTCCCCTTTTTGCAGACCTTCATTAGCGATCTTCATCTTTTCAATGACGACAGCGTTGTTGGTCGTTGCAGCAGCAGACTCAATAGCCTCGACCAGAGGGATACCTGCACTGGTCAGGATAGCCAAGGTGCTGGCAAAGCGAGCAGTGACAATCTTCTGCATTGGCCCTTTGATGACCGGCAGATTAAGCTTGAGCCGATCCAGTTGGTAGCGACCTGCCTCTGTGCTGCGATAGCGCAGGAAGAGGAAGACCAGAATCCCTGTCACACCGAAGAGGATGTACCATGAAGAGCGGACAAAGTTACTAGCTGCTAGTACTATACGCGTTGGCAGCGGCATAGCCATCCCACTCTGCTCAAAGATTCCTGAGAAGCTTGGGATAACGACATAGAGCAGGGCCAAGACTGCAGCCACAGCCAGAAAGGCTAGGACTGCGGGATAGATCATAGCTCCCTGAATCTGGCGGCTGGTCTTGAGCTCTTTAGTATAGTGCTCAGACATCTTTTCCAGCACCTCGTCCAGCTTACCAGTCTTTTCACCGGCCTGCACCATACGAATCAAGAGATCGGGAAACATCCCTTCCTGATCCAGCATGGCCTTAGACAACTGACTACCTTCTTTTAGGCTCTTGCTGACGATTTTAAGGCTAGATTTGAGGTTCTTTGAAGTAGCCTGTTGTTCTAGGATATCCACTGCATTATTGAGGGGAATCCCTGACTCCAGCATAACTGACATCTGCTTACAGAAGAGCGATATGTCCTTGAGCTTGATCTTCTTGCTTTGGAAAAGGACAATCTCCTTAGAGCCCATGACCTTTTCTTCGACACTGATTGGCTTCCCTTTGAGACGGATCCGATTGACGGCGTCAGTCCGGTTGGGAGCGTCCACCTCTAGTGTGACGACCCCTTGCCTAGTGTCTAAGTATTTACAAACATATACTGTCATGCTCTAGTACCCCACTATTCCTAGGGATTTTTCAACTTGAGCGCGGTCCACTGAGTAAGACAGCAGCGTTCTTTGGTCGATAACATTGCGACGGTAGAGTCCCATGAGCGAAGTGTCCATAGTAATCATGCCTAGCTGAGCTCCCGTTTGGATTGGCGTCAGCAGCTGGTGGGTCTTCCCTTCGCGAATGAGGTTGCGAATAGCGGGTGTTCCCAGCATGATTTCAAAGGCAGCTACACGACCCTTGCCGGTCGCTGTACGCATAAGCTGCTGCGATACAACTCCTTCCATAACGGCGGAAAGCTGCACACGGATCTGCTCCTGCTGCTCGGCTGGAAATACATCAATAATCCGGTCCATGGTGTTTACTGCACCGACTGTGTGGAGAGTTGACAGGACTAAGTGACCTGTTTCCGCCGCACGCAGGGCGATTTCAATCGTTTCCTTATCCCGCATCTCACCGACTAGGATGACATCCGGGTCCTGACGAAGTGCACCGCGGAGGGCATTGCCGAAGCTCTGCGTATCCGCTCCCAGCTCACGCTGGTTGACCAAGCACTTATTATGCGTGTGCATGTACTCGATCGGATCTTCAATCGTGATGATGTGCTCGTCCCGCAAGCTGTTCATGTAGTTGATCATGGTTGCCAGGGTCGTTGACTTTCCGCTTCCTGTTGGTCCGGTAACCAATATCAGACCCCGGCGTTTCTCAGCTAGCTTTTTGATAACTGGTGGCAATCCCAGAGATTCCATAGATGGAATATCTTTGGGAATGACCCGCAAGGCAATCCCACAGTTGTTTTTCTGCTTAAAGATATTGACCCGCAAGCGATAGCCATTATCGACCTCGTAGGCACAGTCCACTTCACCGACTTCTAAAAGATGAGCAATCTGCTTCTCATTTAAAATATGCTTGGTGAAGCGAACCGTGTCTTCGTTGGTCAAAATTGTATTGTTGAGTTGTGTTAACCTCCCGTGCAGACGCATGCTTGGCTCAGCGCCAACCGTGAAGTGGATATCTGATGCACCCGCTTCAATCGCCTGCTTAATTAACTCATCCAAATTCATCCTAAACTTCCCCTTCTAGACTAAAGGCAATCTTCATTGCTTCTTCAATCGTTGTAGTCCCCTGTTTTGCGATATCAATGGCCTCCTCCGCCAAGTCTCGCATACCATTTTTCTTAGCTTCTGCCCGAAGCTGTGACGTTGTTCCACCATCATTAATTAGTGATTTAATCTCCCTTGTCACTGCCATGATTTCGTGGATAGCTATACGTCCATAGTATCCCGTACCGCTGCAGTAGTTGCAGCCGCGTCCGCGATACAAGGTGTCTCCCTTGTGAATACCGATACCTGCATGTTCATTTGTTTCTACAGTATATTCAGTCTTACACTTAGGACAGATGCGCTTAATCAAGCGCTGTGCGATAATACCGACAGTCGCCGTTGAGACCAGATAAGGCTTGATGCCCATATCGACCAAACGGTTGACTGTACTAGCTGTGTCATTGGTGTGGATAGTCGAGAGAACGACGTGACCAGTGATAGCGGCCCGAACCGCGATACTAGCTGTCTCTTCGTCCCGAATTTCCCCCAAGAGAACGATGTCCGGATCCTGACGCAGGATACTTCTCAAACCACTCGCGAAGGTCAGTCCAGCTTTATTATTTACCTGAACTTGGTTGACCCCTTCCAATCGGTACTCAACCGGATCTTCAACAGTGATGATATTTTTTCCTACATCATTGAGCTCACGGAGCGCTGTGTAGAGAGTGGTTGTCTTTCCGCTTCCTGTCGGACCAGTCAGCAAGATGATGCCTTCTGGCGCCTTAAGAATATCTTCAAAGAGCTTCTGATTGGTTGGCGAGAATCCCAACTCCTCTTTACTGAGGAGGGTTGCATTCCGGCTCAAAATCCGAATAACGATTTTTTCACCGAATACAGTAGGCAAGACTGAAACCCGCATGTCGACTTCTTTGCCGTCGATGGTTGTCTCAATCCGTCCATCCTGAGGAATCCGCCGCTCAGCGATGTCCAGACCACTCATGATCTTAATCCGTGTCGCAATGGCTGAGTGAGCATTGGCTTTCAACTGCATGTTTTCCACCAAGGTCCCGTCAACCCGGAAACGAACACGAACAACTTTTTCAAAGGGCTCAATATGGATATCGCTGGTCCGCGTCTTGATTGCCTGACTGATAATCGAGTCAATCAAACGTACAACCGGAGCGTTTTTGATTTCGAGATCTTCTTCGACAATCTCTTCATCCACATTAAAACCTTCGATTTCGGTCGCTGCCTGTTGGGCTTCTTCTCCTTTAGAATAGTATTGATCGATATACTTCTCAATATCATCCCGAAAAGTTACATAAGGTTCTACCGCCATCTTGGAAACGATTTTAACATCGTCTAGGGCGATATAGTTGCTTGGGTCTGCCATTGCAACTACTAACTTGGGTTCTTCTCCCTCTTCCCCATCTGTGAAGGCAATCGGAATCAATCCATGACGTTTAGCAACTTTTTCTGAAACCTTCTCGACAGCTTCCTTTTCTATCACAAACTGTGATAGATTGACATGAGGTACACGATAATAGTAACTCATGACTTTCAGCATATCTTCTTCTGTCACATAGCCCTTGCTGATTAGATATCTCTCTAACTGCATGTTTGATTGTGGCATATCTTGAAGAATTTCTTCTTTTTGAGCTGCCGTTATCAGATTGAATTGAACCAATATAGCGATTAGTGCCATTTGTTTCTCCTGTCTGTGATTTTTTTGTAAAAATCCTTCAATTCTTTCTATGCGTTAATAGATAACAGCTTTCTTAAAAAAATCTCCCTCGCTTAAAGCTTCCTTTAAGGTTTCTTTAAGCTTTTTAAGTTAGGCTAGTACATGGAAAATTTACCAATAGAACCAAACTTAATGTTTTAAGTTAGATGCTTTGAGCAGTATCTCCATTTGATAAACCTAGTAAACAGTCCTTAAACCAATCCTAAGATTGATAAGGGACGTTTTAGATTTGTCAAAAGGGGCGCAAAAAAGCAGATGCCAAAAACATTTGTTCTTGCGTTCTTAGATACTATACAAAGCAAGTTCTCTTGCAAAATTTCTCATGCTTTTAGATGCAGGTTAAACCGTGTGTGTGTGAAGTTGGTTTAACCCGAATCATCAAGCAGCCAGTGCCATAAGATAAGAATTCTTATCTTATGGTTTTTCTTTTTACCGATATGCATATTTTGGTAGGAAATGCTAGGAACAAAAGCTTTATTTGCTTTAAAAAACATTTACCTATCACAGTATATGACATAATTGACATCTTGTCAACAGGTTTGCCTCGAAAAAAATGATTGCATTTAAAAAAATGTTTAATTTTGATAAAAGCTTGTTATATCAACGTTTCTAACGTTTTTTAAATAGCTTTTTTTCTTTCAAAGTTTAAAAAACAGCAAAATTTTTGAGGGAATTTCTCCCCTTTACTGCTTCTTTTTCAACCTTCAGATGGACAGTGTGACAGCATCTGTCTTCTTCTAATCGGTATTCGATATGCTTAGGAAAGGCGCTTCAGGACAAGGCTTAGCAAGCTTTGCCTGTTTCTTCCTACTCAATAGTATATGCTAAAGAAAATGCATTGTCAATACATTTGCATTTTCTAAGAGGTAAAACCACCCTAAAAATGCACAGAGTGTTTAGCTTGTCTATTTTTTATAGAAAAACCACAAAATCAAAAAGCTAGAATTTTCAGACAGGGAAATAGAGGAATTAAATAAGAAGAAAATCATAAAAATAGAACCAGTTAAGTGATGAAAATTAGACTGCAAAACGAAAAAACAGCCCGAAATATCGGACTGCAGAGATATAGTTTATAGTAGCACTATTTAAGTATGAAGTTTTAAATCGCCTTCTCCACCTATACACCACTCTTCGTGCTCTTCCAAGCTACTATCCGTCTGGATAGTGATTTTGGTGATACCGTAAGCTTGCAGTTCTTGACGCAGGGTGGCTTGGGTCTCGGCCAGCAGGTCTGGATTTTCAAGACAGATATGGATCATGGCAAATTTTTCCAAACCGTCTGTGGTCCAGACATTGAGCTGGGTAATAGCCTGAACGTTTTCAACCGCCAGAATTTCCTGATAAAGCTGGCTCAGATCAATATCGCTAGGGATATGATCCAGAAAAATCTTGATGTTTTCCCAGAACTTAGGCAGGGCCTTGCTGAGGATGAAGCCCGCGATAAGCAGGGAGAGCAGCGGATCTAGAAAATACCAATCGGTAAAGCGCAGAACGATAGAGACCAGAATAACAGCCACCCAGCCCAAAATGTCCTCTAAGAAATGGAGACTGAGAATAGACTCATTATGACTGTGTCCATGACCATGGCCGACTACCTTGCTGGCTGCTAGATTGACTATAATGGCGAAAATACCCAGCACCAGCATGCCGTCATAATTAACCTTTTCAGGCGCAAAGACCTTGGGTACGTTTTCGATAATCACCAAGGTCGAGCCGACTAGCAAGATGACCGAGGTCAGCAGGGCTCCCAAAAGGCTGTAGCGCTTGTAGCCCAGAGTATATTTCTTGTCTTCTTTTTTATTAGAAATTTTTTCAAAAAGGGTGGAAAGTCCGATGGCCATCGCATCTCCCGTGTCATGTACGGCATCAGCTAGTACAGCGCTGGAATTGAACATAAAGCCAAAGATAAACTCAAGAATGGCAAAGGAAAAGTTTAACAGAAAGGCAATGGTCATATTTTTACTAGATTTCACGGCAGCCTCCTTTCAGTTTAGCAAAATTTATAGTATAATGTAATCAAAACGGAACACCTTGTTCAGTTTTCTTCATCTTTATTATCCCTTATTCTCAGAAAGGAAACAAGAAGCAATTGAGGGGCTTTGTCCGTTACTGAACAATCCTGCTCTTTTGTTCCGAAACGCTATGGACAGACGAGTCAAGAAATCACGCGCAGCTATTTACCAAGCTTTTATCAGCCTGCTGCATCAAAAAAGCTATGAAAGCATCACCGTGCAAGAAATCATCGACCTGGCAGACGTTGGCCGGTCGACTTTTTATGCCCATTTCGATACCAAGGAAGCCTTGCTAGAGGAGGTTTGCCAAGACCTCTTTCAGCATACCTTTCTTGAACGCGACGACGGCAAGGATCTCTTTGAAGCAACCGCCCATATTTTCAAGCATTTCCAAAAGAATCAGGACAAGATTGCAACCTTGCTGCTTTCGAAAAATATCTATTTCACCAATCGCTTAAAGATTGAGCTGGAAAACTATCTCTTTCCGATGATTCAGGAGCAGCTCCTGCAGAAAAAATCTCAGCTGCCAGAGCCCTTTCTGAGAAATTATGTGACTTCTACTTTTGTGGAGACGGTCAGCTGGTGGCTCCAGCAGAAGAAAACATTGCCAGAAACAGTTATCAGCCAGTATTTTCTGGATTTGATGGACTGATTTTATTTTGATACTTATAATAGGAGGAAATTTAACTTTATGAAAAAGACACATTCGAAATTTTTACTTCCAGGTATTTTGATGGTGGGGGTTGTCCTACGAGCACCTTTTGCAGTGCTGCCTGTTGTTCTGGGTGATATTGCTAAGGGACTGCAAGTTCCCGTCAACTCTCTGGGACTGCTGACTAGCCTGCCCTTGATCATGTTTGCCCTCTGCTCAGCCTTTTCCCCACGCCTAGCTCAAAAGGTCGGACTGGAAAAGCTCTTTACAATAGCCATGATTGTACTGACTCTGGGCTCTTTTATTCGTATCTTTAACCTGCCTCTACTCTATGCAGGTACAATCATGCTAGGGGCTGCCATCGCCGTCTTAAATGTGCTCCTGCCCAATGTTATTCAGGCCAATCAGCCAGGGAAAATTGGATTTTTAACCACGCTTTATATCACTTCTATGGGACTGGCCATCTCAGTCATGTCTCCCTTGGCTGCGCCTATTGTCCGCTTAGCTGGCTGGAAAGGCCTGATTCTCGTCCTGACCCTCATCTGCTTACTGGCCTGCTTAATCTGGCTGCCTAACAGCCGTCACAATCACAAGCTGACTAGTAAAAATCGTGAACAGCAAATGGGCTCTCTGCTAACAAATCCTAGAGTATGGGCTCTGATTGTTTTCGGCGGCCTGCAGTCCTTGCTATTTTACACAGCTATCACTTGGCTGCCGACTCTTGGTCAGTTGGCAGGACTTTCCAATGATGCTACTGGATTCTTGGCCTCTATCTTTTCCTTTATCAGTCTTCCTTTGGCCATGACGATACCTAGTCTGACAACGCGTCTATCCGCTAAAAAACGCTTGGGGATGATCGCTCTCTTTTCTGCAACCGGTATGGTTGGTCTGGGTATGCTGCTGGTAAAGACAGATTCCTTTGTCTACTGGCTCATCCTCAATCTGCTAATCGGTATGTCCGTCAGCGCCCTCTTCCCCTACCTCATGGTCACTTTCTCGCTGAAAACCAGTACTCCTGAACAAACCGCTCAGCTATCTGGCTTAGCCCAGACTGGTGGTTATATTCTGGCCGCTTTTGGCCCTAGCCTCTTTGGATATAGCTTTGATTTATTCCATTCCTGGACTCCAGCTATCCTCATTCTCATTGGTCTGGCTGCCATCGTGACACTAACACTCTTTTACATTGAGAAGTTTGACAAGATATAATAAAGACGAAAAAACGCTTAGAAATCCTAAGCGTTTTTGCAATAGTTGAGACACTCTTCCAGGTCCACATCCCGCTCTAAGTGCTCTGGTGTCCAAGGAATCAAGATATCCGGTTCAACTCCCTTGTCATTCACGCCCTTTCCTTGATCAATCCTAATGTCACGTGAAGTGGGAAACAGGAGCTCATAGTCACCAAAATCCTTCACGCAGCAATTGGAATAATCCAAAATTCCCATAGTCGGACGCCCTAGGACCGTAACCTTGGGCATCTTTTTCATAGTATCAACAAAATTATCACCTGAAGACCCACAGGTAACATCTGCTAGCACAAAGATTTTTTCAGGTCGAGCTAGGCCTAGGACATCTGGCAGAAAGTTTTGATTGCTGTCTTCATCGCCATAGAGGACATAACCTTTTCCTCGATTTTCTTCTAGCTCTTTTAGAAATTCTTTGATGATTTGGTGAGTTTCTGCTGATAAGTTTGGATCTTCCAGGATACTTTGCATCAGTTGCTGACGCAAATCAACATTTCTATCAGTATAGAGAATCTCCATCCCATCATCGCTTGGCAAATCTAAGTCACTGAAGGCCTTCCCCTGAGGGAGAGTATATTTGAAAAGTGGATAATAAAGCGAATCCGTCCCGCCATAATTGACTCGAACATCAATGATTAAATACTTGGCCTGCTCAATAGCTGCTTGGCTGTCTGCATATAGCTGACTGATAGCAGCCTCATCCGTAAAATCTTCTAACTTGAGATAAACGATGTCCTCAGAAAGATTGCGCCATTCAAACTGCGGTGACTTCTTTGGGTGAGCGGTCGGCTGAACATGCAGTTGCTCTTCCTTGCCATTGCGTACCACCGTAACTTCTCTGGCATGCCCCACAAAGTAAGCCCACTCCTTGTGCTGTCGCTCTGGTGTGGAACTGACAAAATAATCCTTGTGCTCTTGATACACCTGAGGTAAGGCTTTCCCATCCAAGGCTAAAATCTGATCTCCACGTTTCAGCCCCGTGTCGTTATTTGCCTGTAGGACGTAGAGGCAGTCTTGGTAATATCTCAGTTTAAAGCCGGGCGGTTGCGTTTCCTTAAGCCCAAACCAAACATGAGACAAAATCCCAAAACTGGCTATATAACAATGCATCTGGTAGAGAAAGTCCACTTGGCTCATCTGGTCTGTGATACGCGCTCGATATTCTTCGGGATTTGCACCCTTGATGTCTTTCTTTGTAGAGGAATCCTCTCGCATAATTTCTACAACTTGCTCAAAAATCTCTGTTTTCTTCATCCTTTACTCCTTCTTCCAAGTGTCCTCATCATCCAGCAAGCCTCGCTTTGGAATTTTTGAGACATGACGATTGCCGGCCACATAAAAGCCCAAGGGCTCCTCTCGCCAGGCATCTGTGCAGGTCACGCCAATCCGCGGACGACTGGCAATCTGATTGGGAGTCAGATCATGGGCTAATTGCAGACTGGAGGTCGCTAAACTCTGTCCATCAAAGCGCTTATCAATCCCAGCATACTTTGTTAGCTTGCCAGGGCCGTTAGCTAAAAGTCGGCCATCCGGAAGCTCCAAGGCTCGAATCAGTACGGCTTCGGCTACATTTTCAGGCTTGGTCACCAGATTCAGCATCTGATGACCATAAATCTGATAAACATACCAGTGACCTGCTGACAGATACATGGATTCATTCCTAGGGGAGTGGCGCCCTCCAGCTGAATGACAGGCACTGTCCTGACTTCCTAGATAGGCTTCTGTTTCGACAATTCGGCCTAACTACTGGCCGTTTAGAATCAATTGCATACCTAACAAAGCTCGCGCTGCTGCAACTGTGTCTGTCTTGATTAGTTTCTGAAAATCTCTTGATAACATAGGTTGATTATAGCATGATTTCTCCATTTACAGAGGAAAAGAAATGTTGCAAAAATGTTATTTTTCTCCTTCTCACGGACAAGAATTGTGTTACAAAACAATTACATGCCAAATAAGCGGAAAATCGTGGTAAAGCTTATAAAATCTATGTATTTTCTAATTAACTTGCATATATTTTGTAACATTTTTATTAACAGAGTATGTTATTTATGTATCAATCCAGTTTTTCATTGCTTCAAATGAAATATTTGTTTAATATTATACTAGAAGGAGGGGTAAGATGAAAAAATTATCTAAAATTTCTTTATTTTTATTACCACTAATTGCACTTTTCTTTTTAGCAGCTTGCGGAAATTCTGCAGATAAGAAGACTGAAGAAAGCTCAAGTTCCAGCTCAAGCGTATCTTCTTCATCTAAAGCTAAGACAAGCTCTAGCAGCACATCTGAAGAAAGCGGTAGTGCCAAAGTCAACGTAAACGGCGGTGATACCAGCGTTAATGTAAATGGCGATGACGAAAGCGGCGATGCTTCTGTTGAAACTAACGGAGACGGTAGTGCTAATGTACAAACTGACAACGCTGGCGTTAGCGTAAATGAAGATGGCGTTCATGTTCAAGGCGGCGGCGTTGATGTTAAGGTCGGCAGCGATGGATCTGTCAATATCCAAACACCTTAATTGAAAAACTTATTTCGATTATTATAATTCATGAAAACCGAGATTTGCTCGGTTTTTTGATTTTCTCCAATGTATTTTTTAAAAAACTTATAAATCATTAAAAAGACTTGTAAAAACTTATTTCTTGTGTTATACTCTATTTAGAAAAGCAAGGAGGGCCAAGTATGTACCAAGAACAACGCTTAGCTGAAATCTTAGAGCTCTTGGCTAAGAAAAAACAGCTGTCAGCCAAGGATATGATTGAGCATTTTCAGGTTTCTAAAGATACTATTCGGCGAGATTTTTCAATTTTAAGCGAGCGTAGGCTTGTGCAGCGCACCCACGGAGGTATTATCCCGCTGGATACTAGCCGGCAAATCCCCTCCTTTAACGACCGCATCAACCAACTAAGTCAAGAAAAAAAGGCTATTGCTCAGAAGGCTCATGACTTTCTCAAGCCGGAGCAGATTGCTTTCTTTGATGTCTCAACCATCGTTCTCCATCTGGCTCAGCGCATCAAGGAGCCTATGACAATCTATTCCCATTCTCTGGATAATGCAATCATGCTGAGCAGTCAGGACAAAGTGGACTTTCACCTCTTAGGCGGGAAATTTTATCCCAAAAACCGATTCTACTACGCGCTCAATGAAGCAGAGCTGTTGCAGCAAATTTCCTTTGACATTGCCTTTATAGGGGCAGCCAGTGTCTCTGATGGCCTAGTCAGCTTTGAAGACGAAGCTGATGCTCACCTGAAAAGACTGACTTTAAAGCACGCCAAGACTAAGATTCTGCTGGCTGAGCAAGACAAATGGCAGAAAGAGTCTAAGTACATCCTGGGACCTGTCAGCGACTTTGACTACTGGATTACGGACCAAGAGCCCAGCCCTAAAGTCCAAGAACTGATCGGAGACAAGGTTAAAATAATTTATTAAATCGATTCATTAGACACATAGGAGGACGCCCCATGACAAAACAAGCGATTCGCCTGATTATCAGCGACATTGACGGCACCATTTTGGATGACCAGCACCAAGTAGATTCTAAACTCAAGGATATCATTCCCCTACTAAACCGAGAAAAAATCCCTTTCGTCCTCGCTTCTGCTCGCTCTCCTCTAGGCATGGAGCCGATTGCCCGTGAGCTGGGACTGGGAGATAATCCGTTAGCCTGCTACAATGGCGCTCTGGTCATCAAGGGCGACCCGCAAGCTTACGAGACCATTATTGAGCATCCTCTGGATAAGAAAGAAATCCGCACTTTTCTGGAACTGGTCAAGGCTGAATTTCCTAGCGTGTCCATCAATCTCTACTCTGGTAAGGATTGGATCGCTGATCATCTAGATAAATGGGTGCAGATAGAGGCTGAGATTACAGGTGAGCAGCCGATAATTCAGAATGTGTTAATGCCGGTGCTGGATGTTCTAATGCCTGCTCACAAGTTACTACTCATTGATGAAGCGCCTATCATCCAGAAACTCCATGACTACCTACAGACCTTGGACTTTGCCAAGACAGCCTTCTATCTCTCTAAGGACAACTACATGGAAGTCACGGCCAAGCATGTCTCCAAGGAGCAAGCCTTATACGAAATTGCCCAGCACTATCAAGTGCCTCTAGAGCAGGTTATGACAATCGGAGACAACTTCAATGACCTTCCTATGCTCCGCCTGGCTGGACTTGGAGTCGCTATGGGCAATGCCCCCGAAGCAGTCAAAACCGAGGTAAAAGCCGTCACCAAAAGCAACAATGAGCACGGAGTTGCAGAAGCTGTAGAAAAGTATGTTTTGATATAACGCAAAAAATCTGCTCAAGGGCAGATTTTTTTATTGATGATAATCATAAGCCAGGCGAGGACTGCCGTCAGCCACATAAATAATGCCGCACTCCCTAAAGCCGTAGTTCAGCACTGCTGCCTGCATAGGCTGATTGTCCGCATGGGTATCGATTCGCAAGTAGGGAATCTGCTGGCAGCAAAAATCAAAGACCTGACGGGATAGCCCTCTGACTTGCCCGTTCGAGGCGATGCGGTGAATGGTGCCGTAAGGCTCGACAAAATGCCAGGCTCCCTTTTCGATGACCTGATAGGTCGGGTCTTCTCCAATGATAAAGGCAAAGGTACCAACCGGCCGCCCTTCTTCCTCGACAACAAAGGAGTGGCCAGTCGCAATGTCATCCTCAATCAAGCTCGCGCTGGGATAGCCTCCATCCCACTGAGTCGGATTGCCCCGGTCTTTCATGAACTGCCGAGCCACATCATAAATCTCCATAATGGCTGGGATATCTTCTATTTGGGACAAACGAATCTTCATCTTTCCTCCTTTATAAAAATAAGGCTGGAAAGTCCCAACCTTATTTGAATTCTTCTGGTTTGCCAGTATACTGAGACCATTCCTTAGTGAAGAAGCGGTCATTGATCTGGTAGTTTGGTGCCGGCTGTGGATTGGCTACAAAAGGATCAACAGCCTTGTCAAAGGCCAGCCAGCCATTCCAGCCCATGTGGATAGTGTCCTGCATGAAGTAAGGCTTGTCGCCGTCCTTAGAAAAATCAGCGATGTTGGTAAAACCCTGACTTTCCAGCTGGTAGCGAATCTTGGCAACCGTCCGCTGGTACATTTCAGGACTGAGTCCTGTATACTCCATCCACTTAGAATTGACCGGTGGAATGATGAAGATGACATTAGTCTTTGACTTGGCGAACTGGTCCAGAACCAGCTGCAAGTCGTTGTACTCAGGAGATTTTTCATAAGATTGCTTGGTTTGAAAACCTCTGAGCTTGGCAACCTTGCCGGCCAGACGGGTCTTGTAAAATTGATTGTCTATGCCGAATTGATTGTTATTGGTCTTCTTCTTGGCTTCTGCTGTAGCAATCTCTTCCAAAGCCTGATAGGAGAAGGTGTCTGGCAGATCCGCCATATAAGGCAAAATTCGCTGGTCATAATTTTCATTATTGAGGGCAGCAAAGTTGCTGAAAAAAGCATCTTGGCGCTCATTAAGATGAGCCATCATCTCAATATGACGCTCTTCAAAGCTACTCAGTTTTTTACCTTCAGACAGCTTCTGCACACTCTCTGCCATAGCGACATCTGGATAGAGCTGCAGGAGGCGCTGGGCTGCATATTGTGCCGCCGCATCTCCTTGCTGCTGAGACAGATAAGCCGTCAGCTGATCGCTGTTGAAGTACTGCTGAAAGGCCGAAGCATCATAGCCAGTCTTGGTAAACCACTGGGGCGACACTACATAGACCGCCGTTTGTCCCTCCAACTCAGAGGACATCTGCTGCATACCAAAGTACTGATTAAATGATGCTGCTCCGCGCTGGCCTAGAAAATAAGGCCGATAGGAGCGGTTGTATTTCTCAGCCAGCACTGCCGGATGCATGCTATCAAAGCGCAGCCATTCACTAGAGCCAAAGAAGGGAACAAAGCGCATCTTCTTATCGGTCAAGGCTGTCACCTTCTTACTGCGGCTCTTGAAGTTTTCTGCTGTCAGGGTCACTGCCGAGCGCTTCTCTGCTTCTATATCATGCTTTTTATCAAGCGGATAGAAGAAAAAGAGCAGGGCAACCATAGCCATGGCGCAGAAAACCGGCCCCAGAATCAGCCAGAGTCGTTTAAGCATTGCGAAGCTCCGTTACGCCTTCAACGATTTTATTGGCTGTATTCCAGTCATCGCGGCCAAACTCTGACACTGGCACGCGGATATCAAAACGGTTTTCCAGCTCAACAATCAGCTCGACCGTTCCCATACTGTCTAGGACACCAGCGTCAAACAAATCCTCGTCCATCATATCTGAAACATCTTCCATAAATAGTTCTTCAATAATTTCAATTACTTCTGCTTTTATATCCATTTTTCTTCCTCATTCATTTTTATTTTTTAAACCAAAGCTCATTTAAAAATCCCGAAAAGATCAAAAATGAGAACATGACTGCGTGAAAGGTCACCACAATCCCCAAAGCTTGAGTCCATTTATTGTCTGGCAGAGGCGGAAGCCCCTTAGCCTTGCGCTCTTTGTTTAGCGTTTTCTTCTTGCGCAGCCAGGCATCATTGACGACCAGACCAGCTCCATGAAAGAGACCGTAGGCGATATAGTACCAGGTCACGCCATGCCAGAAGCCCATAATCAGCATGTTAATCAGATAGGCCACACTGGATGTCGTGTTGCGGTTTTTAAAGACCTTATTGCGCATCAGGACCATGACCAACCGCATAAAGACAAAGTCACGGAACCAAAAAGACAGACTCATGTGCCAGCGATTCCAAAATTCTTTCAAATCACGTGAGAGAAAAGGCTTATCAAAGTTGATAGGGCTCTTGATTCCCATGAGATTGGAAATAGCTAGCGCAAACATCGAATAACCGGCAAAGTCAAAGAAGAGATCCAGACCAAAGACATACATAACGCCCAGAGCTCCTAGATTAAAGAAACCGCCGGTATAGAGAGCGTAGGTCTTGACATGCCCCAGCAAGAGATGCCCAAAGATATGTGCCAGGATAAACTTATAAAGGAAGCCTAGCATGATATACTTAACAGACTGCTCCAGCATATCCAGCAGCTCATCGCGCTCAGGAATGTTCAAATAGTCTTCATTGAAACGCTTGAAACGATCAATAGGGCCACTCGAAAAGGTCGGCATGAAGAGCAGGAAACGTAGGAACTCCCAGAGTGTGAACTTTGTCAGAACTCCATCCCGCATCTCAATCATCATCCCCACCGAACGAAAGGTCAGATAGGAAATCCCCAAAAAGCCAAAGAGAGACTGATGACCGCTGATTGCGGGCTCTACCTTGACAAGCACAAGCGGCAGAACCGCCAGTAAGGTATGCAGATAAAAGATCCACTTGCTGTCCCGCGACCGGCGATAGAGCTTGTATGAGTAAACCCAAACTATCTGCCAGATGACATAACCTAACAAAGCACAAAGCTGCGCCAGACTAGGACCTGTCAGCATCAGGACGATAAAGACCAAGCTGACCAAGGCTTCATAAAGGGGGAAGCGTTTCTTAAAGAAAAGTCCGACAAAGATTGGCAGAACTGCCAGAACGATATAGACAAAGTAAACTGGGTTGCCGTAGGGTTCCAAGTGAGGCAGCTGTTTCAAGAAATCCATCATCGCTTATTGACCTCGCTAATCAGCCCCTTAATGTCAATCTTGCCATTCGGGGTCAAAGGCAGGGTCTCTCGATAGAGGAACTTGGACGGCATCATGTAGGACATCATGATATCCTGCAGATCTTCCTTGATTGCCTTGGTAATATCAATTTCTCGCTCAAACTGCTCAGCCACACCGTCTTTGAGAATGACATAGGCTAGCAGATTTTGGACCTTGTGGTCCTTATTGTAGCGGGGCACAGCCACTGCAGAATCAATGTATTTCGATTTGTTCAGATTCTGAGACACATCCTCCAGCTCAATACGGAAACCATTAAACTTGATCTGGAAGTCCATCCGGCCGCCGTAGAGCAGCAAGCCTTCATCTGTCATTGAGCCGACATCTCCTGTATGATAGGCTGGCAGACCTTCAAATTCAAAGAAGGCTTCAGCTGTCTTCTCAGGATTATTCAGATAGCCTTTGGATACGGCTGGACCGCAGACGATGATTTCTCCCTGCTGGCCATTCGGCACCTTCTGCCCTTCTTCATCAATGACAAAGGTCGGAGAATCCGCCTTGGTATAGCCAATCGGCAGGCGCTTGCAATTTTGCAGCATCTCGTCTGTCACTGCTACTGCAGACAGGGCCACTGTTGCCTCAGTCGGACCGTAAGCATTGATAATGCGAGCTTGAGGGAATCGATCGCGCAGCTTCTGAGCTGTCTTGACCGTCAACTCCTCACCGTCAAAGTAGAAATGCGTCAGCTGGGGCAGCTTCTGACTATTAAAGTCATCCGACAGCAAGGCCATATCCGCAAAGGAAGGCGTCGAAGTCCAGATAGCAATAGGCAGACTGAGAATCGTCTCAAACAGCTGCTTGAAATCCTGAGTCACAGCTGAAGGCAGGGCAAAGAGAGTCCCTCCCAAGGCCAAAGTTGGCGCCCAATACATGACTGACAAGTCAAAAGAATAAGGCGGCTGAGCCAACATTTGAGGACGCTCCGGAGTTGCAAACTCCTTATCCGTAATCATCCAATTCGTAAAACTGAGCAAATTATTATGGGAAATCTGCACTCCCTTAGGCTTGCCAGTCGTCCCTGATGTGAAAATAATGTAATAATTATCATCTCCCTGCACCGGATGGCTAAGCTCATAGGATGCTCCCTCTCTGAAGGCTGCCTGAACTTGCTCCGCACTGAAAATAGGAGCTGTCACATCTGCCAGCGGAAAATCATTGATGGCAATAATCAAGCTTGGCTCAGCAACTTCCACAATCGCTGCCACACGCTCCAAGGCTGAATGGCTGTCGATAGGAATGTAGGCATGACCAGACTTGGTCAAGGCCACAAAAGTAGCCAGCATTTCGTATTCCTGACCGCCAAAGACCACAACCGGAGACTTGTCAGGAAGTCCCAAACGGTCAATCTGAGCCGCCAGCGAATCGGAATCCTTCTTTAAATCGCCATAAGTATGAACTTGACCTAAAATATCATAGACCGGGAAATCCGGCTGCACCTGAGCAAAATGCTCAATCGCTTCAATCATATCATGTATCACTTTATTTGACATTGTTTCCTACTCTCTCACATTAAAATTCATTATAGATAAAGCCACCCTGACCCTGACCTAGATAGCTAAAGAAATAAAGCAAGGCCAGAAAGATAACAAAATATAGTAGGGTTTGGCCCAAAAATTTATATAGGGTTTGATGTTTTTTCATTGATCTCTCTTATATTTTTAGTTAGACTTACACCATTTTACCATTTTATGGAAGATGTTTTCAACACAAAAGCTAAGGAAGATGTAAAGTTCTTGTAAGGAAGAAAGGTACTTTGATGTGCCTTATAAACAGCCATTAAAAGACTTTTTCAAAAAATATATAAAAATTTTATATATTTTGCTTGACTTTTTTCCTAAGAGGTTGTAGACTATATATAGAAAGATTATATATAAATATTTTACACAAGGAGGTGGTCCTATGTCTTTCCCCACATCATCGGCTTTGATTGAGTTTCTCATCTTAGCCATCCTTGAAAAAGACGATTCCTACGGTTATGAAATCAGCCAGACAATCAAGCTGATTGCCAATATCAAAGAATCAACACTTTACCCTATTCTGAAGAAGCTGGAGCAAAATGACTGCCTCACGACTTATTCGCAGGAGTACCAAGGACGAAAACGAAAATACTATTCACTCACTGCCTACGGGCACGAACAGCTACTCACTCTAAAAGAAGAGTGGCAAACTTATACTACGACCATCAGCGGTATCATAGAAGGGAGCATACGTCATGACAAGAACCGAGTATCTAGCTGAGCTAGAAAAATATCTAAAAAAACTGCCACGCAAGGACTATGAGGAAGCTATGGATTACTTCACTGAGTACTTCGACGAGGTAGGCCCAGAGGGCGAGGCAGCCGCTATTGCTGATCTAGGCAGCCCTAAGGAAGCGGCCCATGAGATTATGTTGAATCTTTTGGACAAAAAAGTCGAGGAAGATAATCAAGACAGCAGTTCATCAAAAAACACTAAGAACATCGTCCAGATTGCTATCCTGTCCATTTTGGCAGCACCCTTGGCTATTCCGCTCTTTATAGTAGCAGCACTTTTGACTTTTGTTTTCTTCCTATTAGTCTTTATCTTTGCTCTCGTCATGGCTATAGGTGCCTTTGCCTTCTTTATCTTTGGTATCAGCCTGATCTGGGACACTTTGACAGTGGGACTGACGACATCGATCCCGGCCCTCCTGTTCACTCTGGGGCTCAGTGTTCTAGCTCTGGGACTGTCCGGCATCTTCTACGCAGGCATTTCTCCTGTTACTCAGTTTGGCAAGGCTGGCTTTGTCAAACTAGCTCAACTTTTCGCAAAGAAAGGAGCACGTCATGGCTAACATCAAATTGAAAAAACCTCTTTTATCTGCAGCCATTTTAGCCTGCCTCTTTGGTGGAGCCCTGACAACTATCGGCTCCATGACAGGCGGTGTCAACGACTTGGTCAATTCTGCCAAGAGCAAGGTAAAACTAACGAAAAAAGAAGAAAGCTTCTCTGATCTTTCTTCCCTAAATATTAACTTAGCAGCTAGAAACCTCGTCATCAGCGAATCTCCTGATGACAAGGCTCACTTGACCTATTACCAAAGCGATGGTAACTATCAGATTGATGGAAGTTCGCTTGGAAAAATCACGACAAATTCTGAAAACGGAAACTTAAATATCAAGGAAGATGGTGCAGGTTCCTTCCACATAAGCGCTGGCATCCGCTCCTTACTCAGCTTATTTGACCAAGAATCTCAGGGAAAGCGTACTGTGCAGCTTTCCCTGCCTAAGGGGACCAAGCTTGAGACATTCAGTGGCAGTTCGTCATTAGGAGATGTTACGCTGTCCAATCTATCAGCCAAAAATGCTGACTTCTCTCTATCTGATGGCTCGTTGACTGTGAATGATAGCCAATTCGCATCTGGTAAATTTAAGAACTCTCTGGGAGACATTACCCTTAATAACAGTCAGATTAGCTCTGGAAAAATCAATGCTTCTTCGGGTACCATCATTCTGAGCAACAGCCAGTTCGCATCTGGCGAAATAGCAAGCTCTCTAGGAGAAGTAAACCTAAACACCAGCAAAATCTCCGACAGCACTCTGAAAATCTCAAGTGGCTCACTGAACTCTGAACAGTTGGAATTAGCTGGTACAATCTCTATCACTGACCAATTAGGCGATATTAATCTGCATCTGGTTTCTGGCAGTCTGTCGCAGCTATCCTTTGATCTGAAAACGGATCTAGGTGAAATTGACATCCCTAGTGGTATGAGTGTAGAGCACACCAAAGGCGATGAACTTGGCGGCTCTGCCATCCGTAAAGTCGAAAATCCGACAACTACACTTACTGCCAACGCTCAAAGCGGCAGCATTAAGCTCAGCGAATAAATCATAGAAATGATTATATACAATCAGGGAGTCCTCAGCGGCTCCCTTTTTTGATGAAAAATCCCGCACTGCCCTAAGATTGCTTTACAGGCCTTGGGCTTTGTGCTATGATATTCTATAAAAATTTATCACAAGGAGGTCCCTATGAAAAAACTCACACCTGGTATGCACATTCGGGTCGTCAGCCCCTCAGCGTCAATCGAACACATCGGTGGCTTTGAGGCCAATCTAACCGCCAAGGAGCGCTTGGAAAAGCTAGGATTTACCGTGTCTTTTTCGGAGCATTATCTGGAAAATGATATGTTAGATTCTGCCTCCATCGAAAGCCGGGTGGCAGACATCCATGCTGCCTTCGCAGATGACTCCGTTGATGCTATTCTGGCCACTATCGGCGGTTTCAACTGCAATGAGCTACTGCCCTATCTGGACTTTGAGTTGATTGCTAGAAATCCTAAGATTTTCTGCGGCTACTCGGATACTACTGCCTTGCTCAGCGCTATCTATAGCAAGACCGGCATGAAAACCTACATGGGACCGTCCTACTCCAGCTTTAAAATGGATGCCCTGCAGGACTATCAGACTGAGAGCTGGCTCAAGGCCGTCAGCCAGACTTCTTATGAATTGACTCCTAGTGAAAAATGGGGCGACAATGCTTGGTATTTGCCTGATGCGCCACTGACCTTCCATGAAACGGAGTGGAAAGTCTATCATCACGGACAAGCCCAAGCCACTGTTATCGGCGGTAATCTCTCCACCTTCTCACTTCTGCGTGGAACACCCTATGCCCCAACAGATGAAAACTATGCCCTCTTTGTTGAAGAGGCCGAAGAAGATGATTATGTGGAGTTTGACCGCAATCTAGCTGCCCTCCTTCAGGCCTATCCTAACCTACAGGCCCTTCTTATCGGCCGCTTTCCAAAAGAATGTCAAATGACAGAGGAGCTGCTCCTTTATATCTTGGATAAACATCCAATTCTAAAGACAATTCCTGTCCTCTATGACTTGGACTTTGCTCATACTCAGCCACTCTTTACCATTACCATCGGTGCTCAAGTGACGGTGGATACGGAGAAGATGTTGATTAAGATAGATGAGTAAGACATATCATAATTATTGTGGAGGTAGTAAAATGTCAGCTCATAAATGGTTGTTTTTTGACGTTGGCTCTACTTTGATTGATTAAAAAGAAGCCTATCAAGATAGAATTAGGAGAGCAATTACAGGGACAATATTAACTACGATATTTTTTATGCTCGTATGGTTGAACTGTTTAAAGAAGGCAAAAAGGGAGACTTGGAGACAATAAAAGAATTTAACTTAGAACGTCCCATTTGGAACTCTAATTTGGAGAAATTATACCCAGATGCCCAAGTGGTCTTAAAAGAATTGCACAACCGATATAAAATCGGAATCATCGCCAACCAACTACCTGGCCTAAAAGAACGTTTGAAAAAAATGGGACTATATCAATGGATTGATTTAGTTGTCTCTTCTACAGAGTTCGGACTTGCCAAGCCTTCCCCTGCGATTTTCACTTTAGCTTTAGAGAAAGCTCATTGCCCTGCTCAACAAGCTGTTATGATTGGTGATCGAATAGACAATGATATCATACCTGCTAAAGCACTAGGAATGACAACTATCTGGTTAAAACAAGGTTTTAGTGCTTATTACCAACCCCAACGACTAGAAGAAAAACCTGATTTCACTATAGAAAATTTATCGTCTCTCTTAAGTCTTCTATAAAAGATTACTTTGCAGAAACATAGTTGCATCCCCGTCTTTTTCATAAATTAATAAGGCAGTTCAATTTGAACTGCCTTATTTTCTTATCGTCCACCAAAACCGCCTTGGCCGCCTGGGGCACCTCCGCCACCGGGTCCACCAGCGCCAGGTCCGTCTGCTGTGATTTCTGTTCGGCTTTCACCATTGACCGTGATGGTACCGCCAGTGTAGGTAGCCGTTCCATCAAAGTCAAAGGCAGATACCGTAGAAGTAATATCTAAGTTTCCTCCTGACATGATGACATCGCCGTTGGAGTCGATAGCGTCTGTATCGCCTTCACCGACCTCGACCTTGATATCGCCACCGGTAATCTTGATAAAGATATCAGCGCCAGTTACATCACTAGCTGCATTGATACCATCGTCTGTCGCATAAAGGTCTAGCTTGCCTCCGTTAATGGTAACATTGGTTCCTTCCAGAGCTTCTACACTCTTGGAAACTGTAACCGTTCCACCATCAATCAAAGCGATATTGCTAGCGTGTAGACCATCATCACCAGCATTAATCGTGATGGTGCCGGACTGGATATAGAGATTTCCCAGAGAATTATCATCATCATTGTCTGCATGGATGGCATCTTCTGTCGCTGTGATATCAATCGTAGCGTCCTTGATATTAATGGCTGAAGCTGCTGACAGACCATTCTTAGCTGCCTCGAGTGTATAAGTTCCACCTGTTACCCGCAAGGTCTGCTCAGACTTAATCGCTGTTTCATACTTACCGTCAACTGTCAGACTTCCAGAGCCATTGAGAGTCAGGTCAGAGTTACCATAGATAGCTGCATCTGCATCCGTATTGCTGTGATTTGATGAGTCTGAGATGGTGTTTTGGCTGCCGTCAGCCAGAGTCAGGCTTGTTTTACCCGCATTTTCTACCAGAATAGCTGCGTCTGTCCCGCTCATGGTTACGCCATTTAGGACGATTTGAACCTTGTCGCTATCACCTGCTTTGACGACAATCTGCACATTTTCGCTCGTTCCGAAAATGACATAGGTTCCAGCCTCTGAGATTGTCACGGTAGAACCGGAGACACTAGCGCCATCACCAGAGGTCTTAGCACTAGAGCCACTCAGGCTGATGGTCGTCGCCTTAGACTCATCATAAGAAGCATTTGAGTCCTCTGAAGCAAAGTAATCAGAAGTATTGGTCTTGGTCTGACTGGTGCTTGTAGCATTAGCAGCCTGGGTGCTGCTTGAAGTTGTAGAGCTGCTGGCGTTTGAGCTGCATGCTCCCAGCACTGCTGTCATCAAGACCAGTGGAATCATCAATTTAATTTTTTTAAGGGTCGATGTTGATTGTTTCATTTTTACTTTTCCTATCTATTTTATTTGCTGCTGATACAGTTTAACTTTTTGTAAGCAAAACCATATTTGGAGAAAGAGCTAGGAGACAGCTGGTAGCGATCCATGATTTCACTCAGCCATAGCGGACAAGCTTCTGGAATCTTAACTTCCATAATCACGTGGTTGGCTGGCAGGAGATAATCTCCATGGCGACCGGCTAAGAGACTCAGATCATAAGGACGGTAGGTCAGGTCGTGATCAAAGGTAATCCGAATACGCTCGTCCTCAATTCCTTTCATAGAATAACGATTGTAGCCGATATACATCATAGGCTGAATATGGCCAAAATGCTGGGTCAGCCAGACCATTTCCGTATCTATCTGAACGTCAGTCAGCTGACTGTAATCACCGTCCAGATAGGCTTCCGCTGTCAGCAAATCTGCTGCAAGCCGGCGTTTGGTGACCAGACCTTCTGTCTTTTTCTTGATTTCCAAAAAGACTTGACTATCCTCGGTCGGATGCTCTTGATAAGTCCGCAAGCGCACCTTTTCGTCAAAGTGAGGATTTTCCAAGGACTCACGAATGAGCTGATAAGACGACGTATCGTAGTAGAGATTGTTAATTGTCGAATAAGCTCGCTCATCCTCCAACAGATAGCCTTCAAACTCTAGCAATAGAGCCAACAAGGTTTCCTTGGAAATGATGTATTTAGTTTCAAAGCGCTGAAAATGATGTTGAAAAAATTTTTCTGCCATGGGCTTCTCCCCTCTCTATCTTTCTTGAATGTAATGCAATTTTAAAGATGAAAACTTAAAAGAAAGATAAAGAAAACTTAAAGAAAACAAAACATCTCCCTTTTCAGGAGATGTTGATGAGAGAAAAAATAAACGAATTACAGATAGACTTTTCATCTACATTTTTACAGATTCATAAGATTAAGAACCCTAAGCTAACTGTTTTTTATCTGTTCGATAGACCAGAGTACCAAGTGCCATGAAAAGAACTAAAACAAAAGTAAGGAAGAGGACCTGACTACCAATTTGGCCGTTCATAGAAATCGTTTGGCGTAAGCCCGATACAGAATAGCTCATTGGCAGCCAAGGGTTGATAACTTGGAAAATCTTACTAGTCAGCTCCAATGGATAGGTTCCTGCACTAGAAGCCAGCTGTAGAAGCAAAAGAATCAGAGAAGCAAAGGCACCAAGCTTGCTATCCCAAGTAACCAAAGCCGTCACAAGAGCCATAAAAGTCATGCTGGCTAGGACTATCAAACCAAGGGTTGCCAACTCATGATTAGCAGATAGGCCTATCAAGTGCACAGCACCATAGACCAAAACACCTGCCACGACGGAAATTACTCCATTTACCTCTATACGGGCCTTCAGCCAGTCTCGTTTCGTCTTGGGTTCTTGACCCGATGGAAGTGTACTAAAAATGATATTGGTTGAAATAGCCGCCACAAATAAAGCTACTGAAATCATATAAGGCGCCATCCCAATGCCGTTTTTCTCCACCTTGTTCTCATCTGTCTTGCTCAGTGTCAAAGGATCTGCTAGAGTTTTTGCATTGTCTTCCTTAGTTGAAACAGTTGACAATTTATCGCCTGCATCTGAGAGGCCATTGGACAAATCACTCGTTCCCACAGTAAGTTTAGAGAGATTATCTGTTAAAGCACTGCTGCCATCAGCCAGCTTTTCTGTGCCGCTCGCTAATTGATTGGTTCCATCTGCTAATTTTCCGAAACTAGAGGTCAATTCTGGTGATTTATCTGTTAATTGGGCAGCCCCGTTTGCTAATTTTGTTGTATTTGCTAGCAAATCAGGGTTCTTACTTGCCAAAGCTGATGTCCCCTCAGATAGCTGACCGACTGCATTGGTATAGCTTGTCACCCCTTGTTCCAATTGTGTCGCGCCAGTCGTTAGTTTATCATTTAAGGTGTCTACACCTGCGACTAGTTGATTGGCTCCTCCGCTTGCTGAACCGAGGCCAGTACTCACCGTTGATAAGCCATTATAAAGGCCATTGATCATGCTAGCTGCCTGTGGCAGAACTTGATTTGATGCACCTTCTAACTGACTAAGTTTTGTTTGACTAGCGCCTTTTATCGTTTCAAGAGAAGCCCTCATCGTATCAACTTCTGATAAAATTGCCTGAGCAGATTGGTCACTTCCCGCTTGACTAGCACTGACTGCTGCGTCAATCTCAGCCTTAGCCTCACTAGAAAGGCCTTGATAAGCGCTCGTCCCTTTGACACTTGCCAAAGTTGCGGCCTTGGCGTCTTGATTATTATTGATAATGGCCTGAGCGGATGCTGCTATGCTAGTCAGTGAAGCCTCAATGCTGTCTGTCGATACTGCTGAGTCACTTGCTGCAGCTTGAATACTTGCATTCAACTGAGTCAAGCTAGTTGCCAAATCATTCACGTTTTGCTGATTGTTGGCTAAGGTGGTATCTACCGAGGACTTTAATGTGTCCAAGCCAGTATTCAGATTTGTCACACCTGTCGATAAGGCCTGAACTCCATCTCCTGACTGGGTGAGCTGTTGGACTCCTCCCAATAAGTCTGCTGATCGACCCGACAGCTGATTTGCACCTGCGGCCACAGTACTTACACCATTAGCATAAGTGTGTATCCCGTTTGACAAACTACCCAGTCCAGACGATACTTGTGCAACACTCCCAGTATAAGTCTGTAGTCCTGTATTAAATTGAGCTGCACCGGACGATAATTTGCTCGTAGCTTGATTCAGAGTTCTTAAGTTATCTGCAATTGTCTGACTGCCTGAACCTAGTTGTTGACTGCCAGATGCTAATTGCTGAGCACCATCGGATGCCTTCACCAAGCCAGTTTTTAGGTCTCCTATATTCTTAAATAAGGCGTTTGTATAAGTATCCGTCACATTTTGCGCCACCGTCTGCTTCAAAGAAGCCATGGCTGAATCACTCATCTTACCAGCAATAAAACTGTGGCCGCTAGACGTTTGATAGTCAATCTTCATTTGCTGAGGATTATCGGTCAAAATACTGGCTGCACGTTCAGATAAATCACTTGGAAGCGTCACAACCATGTAGTAATCACCCTTTTCCAGACCAGCTTGAGCGTCTTCTTTGCTGACGAAGTGAAAATCCAGATTTTTATTTTCCTTGAGGCTGGAAACAACATCCTCGCCTATAGACAAAGTCTTACCACTAGCAGTTACAGCTTTATCCTGATTGACGACCGCCACTGGCAAGTCCGATACCTTTCCATACGGATCCCACATGGAGCTCAGGAAAATAACATTATACAAGGCAGGAATCAAAGAGACTCCTAACATCACAATGATAAAAGTCGGCTTTTTTAAAATAGCTTTCCATTCTCTTAACATGTCTACCTCCTAAAATTATACACAGTGTCCAAATTTCGATAAAATTGATTATACACCAATCGAAAATTATTACAAGTTTATTCTTTAAAAATTGGACACCGTGTCTAATTTTGTTTAAAAAGATTGTAGAGAAGCGGAATAAGTTAGTCCTACTGTCTTTAATCCCTAAATAATCTGTAGATAAAAAATATTTTTCCACTGGTAGCTACACAGAAAATCAGTATTATGTTAGAATGATAAGCGAGGTAAATGGAGTCAAGCATCGAGATCTTAACTTGAAGGTACGGTTCCATATGAAACACTGCTGCCAGCAGATGCCTCATATCACAATAGCTCAAGTCAGATTGAGCATAGTAAAGAAAGGTTTAAGACAATGAAAAAAAGAACACTATTTAGCTTATTTTCTCTAGTTGCAGTACTATTTCTTCTGTCAGCCTGCCGTTTCCTTGTACCATCTAACTCAGAGTCTACCACTCACCCTTCTAATTCAGATAAATCAGGAAAAAAAGTTAGTTTAAAGGATTCCTCAAGTTCATCAAAGCAATCTTCCAAAAGCAAAAGCAGCTCCTCTAGCAGCAGTAGTTCTTCCAGAAGTTCTAGTAAAGAAAATAGTAGTTCTAGTAAGGATATAGAAAAAACCACAGATGGTCTTCCAGAAGATGCCGATCATGCTAAGAAAGACAAGATTTATGCGACTGGCAATGCCAAGGTTTATTACCAATCCTATGAATCTGGCGGTTTTGAAGCTCAAATTCCTGAATTTAAAGGATATACTCAAGAAAAAGTCAAAAGTATTCTCGGCGAGCCAGAAAAAGTAAGCACCGACCTCGCTTCTGAATACGAAGCTTTCCAAAACAAAGAATTAGAAAATCTGAAGAGGCTGGTTCAGGAGCAAAAAATCAACACCGAACAAGCGCGTGCTTTCTTAGCAGGTGTAGTTGATATTTCTCAAGCATCAAGGTTACAAAATACCTATACGATTTACTCTTATAAAAATGAACAAATTTCTATTATCTTCTCGCAAGAGGGTGAGTTGCTTTACATCACTCCCGACCCCGACTACCTCTACTTTAAATAATGCTCAAAACGAAGGCCAAGACTTTACTTTAAGTCTTGACTTTATTATTTTACCAGTCTAAGAAACCTAATAAAATAAAATTTTGCCTATCTATGCCTATTTTCGGAATTTAACTCTTTTCCACTTGAAAAACATTTGATATAATAGTACATGGAGAAAAAGAAAAAGTAGTTTGCTATGATAGCTATTAGTTTGAAGAGCAGACTGAGGCTTAGCCTCAAAGGGAGATTTTATGTTAGAAAGCAATAAACGCCGAAAAACCAAGGCTATTATTGAGAGAGCCATGGTTTCACTACTGCATCAGCAGTCCTTCGACCATATCACTACTGTCCAGTTAGCTCAAGCTGCTGGCATCAGCCGTAGTAGTTTTTATACTCACTACAAGGATAAGTACGATATGATTGAACGTTATCAGCAAAACCTCTTTCATCAACTGGGGTATATTTTTGATAACAATCAGGAAGATATTCAAACTGCGATTACGGAGGTCTTTCAGTTCCTCCAGCTAGAACCGCTTTTAGCTGCTCTTCTGACGGAAAACGGAACGAAAGAAATTCAAAATTTCCTGCGCCATAAGCTGCAGATGATGCTAGCTGATAGCCTTCAGGATCGCTTTAGCAATCGCATTTACAATCATTTTGAAAAAGAATACAGCCGAGTCTTTCTCGCTAATGCCTTCTTCGGCGTCTGCCAGATGTGGGTTTCCAGAGGAAAAAAAGAAAGTCCTGAACAAATAGCAGAATTTCTTTTGAAAATGCTGTAAGAAGCTGCTGGACCCCGGTGGGTTCCAGCTCTTTTCATATTTTTGAAAAATTAAACAGGGTGTACGTAACCTCTTTTGGTTCTGTACACCCTGTTTTTATTGTATTATAATTTCATAGCCAACATATTGACTGTCATACCAGCTGCTGTTCCCATCAGAGCGATGGTGTCTCCTTCCTTGACTAAATTGCGCTCCAGAGCATAGCAGAGAGAAAAGGGCACTGCTACTGACACCATATTACCATAGTCTTGCACAATATTAAGGTATTTATCATCAGGAATACCCAAGCTGCGCATGACCATTGGCAGAGCACGACTCGCCTGATGCGGAATGATATAATCCAAGTCAGATAGGCTGAGACCACTCTTTTCTTTAAATTCTTTAAACATTTCCGGAATTTTTCTGGCAGAGAGCAAGAGTATCTTCTTGCCATTCATGTCAAACATGTAGTGAGTCTTGGTAGCATCCGAATACTCCTTAGGCTGAAAAGATGTCAAACCACCGCGAATCTCTGTATCGTGAGCTCCCTCAGACCAGGTCCGCTGCAGGCTGGAGATAACACCTCTCTCTTCCTCTGTTGCTTCAAAAATCAAAGCAGCCGCACCATCACTGAACAACTCAAAACTTTCCTTCTGATTGGGATTAAGACCCAAACTTCCAACCTCACTAGACACGATGAGGATCCTATGATACTCACCAGCCTCCAACAAATGAGACATGAGACTCAAAGCAGAGATAAAACTGGTGCAGGTTGTATTGATATCCATGGCTGGAATGGACAGCCCCTTAGCCACCAACTCATGAATCAGGGCCGCTGTGCAGGGAATAGGCTGAACGCCCACCGCACTGGCCGACACGATGCAGTCAATGTCTTTGATTGTCAAGTCCGCTTGCTGCAGGGCTTTTTCAATCGCCATGACTGCCATGGAAAGCTGGGTTTCTTCATTTTCCACCACTCGATATCGAGTCTGATCCTTAAAAGTCACGGTATTTCTAGGTAGATGCGTACCGTAACCAACTATCTTTATATGATTCTTTACTGCAGTCATATTAAACTCCTTCTTGTCAGACTTGAGACTGCTTGACAGTTGGGTAAACTGCCAAAGCGCTTCAGCCTCTGATTCATATATTTTTCCACTGGGGGCATTCTTAAGCCCGATAGATGCGTTTCAACTTACGGCTTCTGTCCCGCTGATAATTTTCAAAAGAAATAGCCGGTATAAGAAAGTCTTTATCAGTCGCTAAGTTCTGAAATTGCTGGACAAGCTCGTCTTCTCGCTGCTGACTACGATGTTCGATAGCAATGGTCAGCGAATGTTCCTGTTCCTGAGCTACCTGATATTCTCCAATCCCATCAACTAAGAGCAGACAACGGCGAATAAAGTCTGGAAAGACCTCCACCGACTGACCCGCAGCATTTTCAAAAATGAAAATATCATCTGAGCGTCCCTCAATCCTGTCAATCCGTGTAAAGACCGAACCGCAAGGGCAAGGTTCAGGACTTTCCACCAAGATATCATTCAGTTCATATTGAAAAATTGGCTGAGAAGTCCGCTTAAAATCCGTAATAATTGGGTAAAAGCGCCTATCATCCAGGTAGCGCTTATCTACATGGACAATGTCTTCGTTTAGATGAAGATTGCCGTAGGCACAGCTGCAAGCTAGAAAGCCCTCGGTCGCCTGGTAGACCTGATCCACCTTTTTTAGACCAAATCCTGCTTGAATTCTCTGCCGATCCGGCTCTTCCAAAATTTCTGCCACTGATACGACTTTGCTAGGAGCAATTTTCAAATTTCCTGCCTGGACTTGTTTAGCCAACTCCAAGAGCATTGACGCTGGTGCCACCAAAATTGTTGGCTGGTAAGCATTCAAGCGCTCTACATGCTCTTCGGCTCCCTGAAAAGTATCAAAATACTCCAGAGAAATCAAACCTGAATTGACAGTCTGATAGAGCTGGTTGTCAGCCCGAAGAAAGAAGGCTATTTTGTGCCCAAAGAGTTTGCCTGTAGGCAGCATCTTGGCCAAGATGGCTGCCGCCCACATACTGCGCTCCTTTTCAGTGGTAACAAATAAACCTCGGTGACCGGATGTCCCAGAAGACAGGCCAACAGCGATTTCTCCTATCATGGAACTGAAATCACGTGTCCGCTCACTCTCTAGGGCCAAGGCTAGCAACTCATCACGATCCAGTCCCTGAGTATTGAGCTCATTGAAATGCTCCATCATGAAGGCCTTATTCATCTTAAAATCTGCTGGAATACCTGATTTTAAATAAGGTGATTCCTGCTGCAGAAATTCCCGATAGGCTACTAAAGCCTTGGCTTGATAGCGTTCCAGGGCCTGTCGATCTTTAAATCGATGCCCCCAGCGCATGACGCTAAAGGTTTTTAGAAATGTTACTAGTTTCATATAAAATCTGCTCCGCTCTCTCAGCTGGATCATGACTGACTAGCACCTGATAGCCAACAGCAAGCAACTGCCGCAGCAAGGCCACACCGGCCAGATATTCTTCCTTGTTATCCTGGATCAGTGACGGCAAGAAACGCATCTGCTCCGTATACGGCAACAGATCCACCCCCCAGCACAAATCAGCTCCGATAAACAGATGATAATCTGGCAAAAAGAGACAAGCTTGACCAGCAGCATGCCCATCAACTGAGGCCAGATATAGACTGCCATCCCCAAACAAGTCGACTGTCTTGCGATAGAGGAATGCTTCTTGCACCTGCTGAGGTTCCACCACTTCCAACCGACTCTCAAAATCCTGCGGAAGAAATTCCTTGAAAATCAAATCCTTCAGTTTGGCATGTTGATACGTTTTGAAGACGGTCTTGGTCAGAATGAAGCGAGTCTTGGGAAAGAAAGCGGCTCCGCCGATGTGATCTGGATGCAAGTGCGACAAGATGACATAAGAAATATCTTCTGGCGCAATTCCTTTTTGCTCAAGCAGACGATCTACACGCTCTTCTTCTGACATATCAACAGGCGTTCCCAGACCATAAAGCCAGTATTTAAAATTGGGCTTCAGAATAGCTGGAGAATAGCCAGTGTCGTAGAGAATATAGCCTTTCTCACGATGCTTCAAGAGGAAAACGCCAGCTGGAAAAATTATTTTTTTCTTGTTCTTGACAACTCCCTTAAACATCTGCTGCAAGTGACTGCTGCAGCGCCCAGGCTGAAGATACTCAATTTTCTCGATAATGTTGGACATATTTTGCAATCCCTTCACTGATTGTCAACTTGGGTTGATAGCCCAAATCTCTTACTGCTGCTGATATATCCAGCGTTTGACTGTAACGCATTAAGTAATAAGTGTAAAGAGTCAGAGGAGGCTCTTTTTCAATGTTAAAAAAGCGATAAAAGCTTTCAAAGCCCTGTGCCAGAAGACCTAGAAAAGCAGCGGGCAACTTAACATAACGTTTACGAACCTGTAAACTATCTAAAGCTTCATCCAGCATATCCTTGAAACTACGCGATTCTCCGTTGGTAATGTTGTAAACTTGTCCTTGCGCTTCTGGAATTTCCAAAGCCAGACGAACAGCCAAGGCCACATTTTCCACACAGGTCATGTCCATCATTTGCTGGCCATTTCTGATGAGTGGAATCGCCAGTTTTTGGCTTAAGCGCAGAATCCTAGGAAAGATACTGGTATCCCCAATACCAAAAAGCCCTCTTGGGCGCAAGATAACCGATGGAACTTGAGGATAGCTTCGGACAATCCGCTCAGCCATGAGCTTGCTTTTAATATAGAAATTCAGCTCATTCTCCTGAGGAGCAGCCTCTTCTTTGATAGCAAGTTGATCACGCGCAGCAGCATAAACACTTGGAGAGGAAATATAGACCAGTCGTTGTACTCCAAAATGTCGGCAGGCTTCCATAACCAACTTGGTTCCTACTACATTGGTCTGATAAAACTGCTCCCAGGGTCCCCAAATCGTTGAGAGAGCACCAGCATGCACCACTGCATCCACTCCTTCGCAGGCTGCAAAAATTTCTTCTTCTCTGGTAAAATCTCCAGCAAAAAACTCTACTAAAGGACCTTCTAACTGCCGACCAGCCTTCAGATTACGACCAAAAGCCCGCACCTGATAGCCTTGTTCAGCCAGCTCTTCAACAACATACTTTCCTAGAAAGCCAGTCGCTCCTGTCACTAGAACCTTCATCGCCACTCCTTTCATATAATTTTCTGTTTCTGTCTTGTTCCCATTATACACCATTTCAGCAAATCTTCCGTAAAAAAGCTGGAAAAAATCTTTACAGAGTGTCTCACCTGATTAGATAGGAGCAGAAAGAAATCAGATAATATCCCAAAACAGCTGTCTCAATCCACTGAAATTTTTTTAGTTGGAAATAGCTCTATTAGTTCATTGAGAATATTAAAAAAGAAGCCGGTTTCCCGGCTTCTGAACAAATACAAATTAAAGCATTTTGTTGTAGAATTCAACGATAAGTGCTTCGTTGATTTCTGGGTTGATTTCATCGCGCTCTGGAAGGCGAGTCAATGAACCTTCTAATTTTTCAGCATCGAATGATACGAATGCTGGACGTCCAAGAGTTGCTTCAACAGCTTCAAGGATTGCAGGCACTTTCAATGATTTCTCGCGAACTGAGATCACTTGACCTGGAGTTACGCTGTATGATGGGATATCAACGCGTTTGCCGTCAACAAGGATGTGCCCATGGTTTACGAATTGACGAGCTTGACGACGAGTAGTCGCAAGACCAAGACGGTAAACAACGTTATCCAAGCGACGCTCCAAGAGAAGCATGAAGTTGAAACCAAGGATTCCTTCTTTGATTTTTGAAGCTTGAACAAACAAGTTACGGAATTGTTTTTCACCTACACCGTAAGTGAAACGAAGTTTTTGCTTTTCAGCCAATTGCAAACCGTATTCTGACAATTTGCTGCGGTTGTTTGGTCCATGCTGACCAGGTACATAGTTGCGGCGAGCCAATTCTTTACCTGTACCAGTAAGAGAAAGACCCAAACGACGAGCTTGTTTCCAAGATGGTCCTGTATAACGTGACATAAAAATGTCCTCCTGTAAAATATTTTTGAGGAAATAGTCACTTAGAAAGCCCTGATTCGTGCAGAACATTTTCGCCCAAACAGCTAAGGCTACTTTTATAGCTGATGTTCTGTTGACGAGCTCCATGCTTTCCTGCTGCTATTTCACACAAAGGCTATTGTACCATGAATAAAGTCAAAAGTAAAGGGGCTCATGCAAAAAATCAAGCCAAAAGGCTTGATTTAGGTTGTTTCTTGAAAGCAAAGGAATTCAGGCAACTATTTCACACTCCTAAAATCCTCAAAATCTCCTGCTTGTATCGCAGCTTCTGCAATTCCTTATCCTCACTGTCTGACCAAGTCAGTTGGAGATCTGCAACGACTTCCCCAGGCCGATTTTTCAGAATATAGATATGGTCGCTGAGAGCCAGAGCTTCCTCGATGCTATGAGTAATGAGAAGAGTCGTCAGACCCAGCCTGCGATGAATATCCAAATACCAAGCGTGCAGCTCCATCTTAGTCAGCTCATCCAAGGCACTAAAGGCCTCGTCCAGAAGAAATAGCTTGTGACCGAACATATAGGTCCGTACCAGAGCCACTCGCTGCCGCATCCCTCCACTCAGCTCATGAGGATACTTGTCTGCCACATCAAAGAGCCCAAAATCTTTCAAAATCTGACTTGCCTGCTCCGTCGCTTCCTTTTTGGATACTTTTCGGATTAAGAGGGGCAAGATGACATTGCCCAACACCGTCTTGTGCTCCAGCAGCAAGTCCTTCTGCAGCATATAACTCACCCGGCCCTTGGGATTTTCCTGCCCATCTAGGAAAATCCTGCCCGACTGGACCTCCAAAATCCCAGCAATTAGATTAAAGAGGGTCGTTTTCCCGACTCCACTAGGCCCCAAAATCGTTACGACTTGGCCTGCTTCTACCCGTAGGCTGATATCTTTCAAAATCTGCTGCTCATCATAAGCATAGCTTATATTTTCAAGTTTAATTTCTGTCATTATTTTATATAATCGTTGCTAAATCCCTTGTCACTCAAGTCATTGTCCACGATACCCTTATCCTTGGCCCATTTGTAAAAAGCATTCCAACGACTAGCCTCAAACTGACCCCACTTGTCCTTATCTGATGCATATTGCTCGGACAAATATTTTTGAGAAGCCAAGACAAAGTCACGCTTATTTTTCAACTCTGGCGCATGCTTGATTAAAATATCTGCTGCTTCTTCAGGGTGCTCCATGGCATATTGATATCCCTTCTTGATAGCCTGCAGGACCTTTTTCGCCTCATCCGGATTCTTCTTCAGATAGTCATTATTAGCAATGATGACTGGAGAATAATAGTCAAACTCCTTGACGTAATCCTTCATGTAAAAGAAATTAGTGTCCATGCCTTGCGTCTCTGCCATGATGCCGTCCCAGCCATGATAAATCCACGCTGCATCAAACAAACCATTTTCAATCGGCGTAATAGAGTTAGAATCGTTGTTAGGAACTTTTTCCACTTCATCAAACTGGCCGCCTTGGCTTTCAACCAAAGTTTTGAGCATGCCTAGCTCCACTGGATCATTCCAAGTGCCGTATTTCTTGCCAGCTAGGTCCTTAGGTCCAGTAATCCCTGCAGACTTCTTTGAAATAATGCCCGAAGTATTATGCTCTACAATGGCCGCGACAGCTGTGATTTCTGCGCCCTTATCCAGTTTTTTAGCCATGGAGTCCTGGAAGTAAATACCAAAAGGCGCCTTGCCGTTGATAATCAGATCCGAACTGCTATCTTCAGGCGGCAACTTGATATCCACATCCACGCCTGCTTCCTTGAAATATCCCTTTTCTTGAGCTACATAAAGGCCGGTATGATTGGTGTTAGGTGACCAGTCTAAGATAAAATCAATCTTTTTATCCTTGCTCTCAGACGTAGATTTCGACTGACCGCAGGCCGCTAGGCCAATGATTGACACGGCAGCCAAACCTGCCAACAAGACTTTATAACTTTTTTTCATCATTATCCTCTTTTCTTTCTTTGGAAAATAGCTGAGCTAAGCTCCTATTTCCACTTAATGACATATTTTTCACTGACAGCCACCAGCTTCATCCCCAGAAGACTGATAACCGAAACCAATATGATAATGGCAAACATGGTATCGTACTGGAAAAGTTTCTTGGACTGAATCATATAAACACCCAAGCCTTCAAAACCGCCCAGCCATTCGGAAACCACGGTCGTGATAAAAGCATATGAAACACTGACTCGCAAGCCCGCATAGAAATAGGGCAGACTGGCTGGAATCTTAAAATGCCAGAGAATCTGCCAGCGATTGGCCTGCATGAGCTCAAAGAGAGTCAGAGTATCTCGGTCACAATGCCGAAAACCATCCAGAATACTGACGATAATCGGAAAGGTTGTCGTCAGAATAATCAGCACAATCTTGGGCAAAATCCCATAACCCAGCCAGAGAACCAGAATTGGCGCCAAAGCAATGGTCGGAATCGTCTGCACCACGACCATCATGGGATAAATCAGATCATTGAGCCAGCTCATGCTGTCCATGAGTATAGCTAGTATACAGGCCAAGATGACGCCCAAGACTAAACCCAGCAAGGCTACTTTTAAGGTCGCCCAGCTATGACTTGCTAGAAATCCAGCATCTCTGATAAAGGCCTGACCGATTTCCAGAGGTGTCGGCAGGATAAACTTAGGCAAGAGCTTGAACCAGCCCATGACCTGCCAGATGACAAGGACACCCAGCATACCTAAGAGACCGATTTGCTGCCGCATCAGCCTTTGTAGTGCTTTCATTAGAACGATTTTCCTCCCTTCCTGTATTTTAGTGCTGCAATTCTTCAAGATATCACCATCGATAAAGATGATAAAAGAAAAGGCCTTTTCCGTATATGGAAAAGGCGCACAAATACCACTATTTTCGGTATGATTCCTACGCTGGCATTACCCAGATCAGGTGCGGTCGAAGCTTACACTTCCTCTCAGACTGTACACAGACTCCCATATATAGGACTATGATAGCGCAATCATCAGCAAATGTCAAGGTTTGAGCTTGGACTCACTCCTTTTCAACGATAAGTGAAGCAAACGATCATCAATCAGCTAAACTTCCCTTTCGCAGTCAGCAAATCCTCCATAGCACTGATATTCTCTGTCTCACTTGTGGATAAGATGGTTTCAAAGCCCAGCTCAGCTGCCGTATCTAAGTTAGCCTGAATATCATCAATGAAGACGGATTCCACTGGATCCAGACCATATTTTTTCAACAGCTTGTGGTAAATCTCTACTTCTGGCTTGACGACACCGACCTCTGAGGAAAGGATATAGCCCGACAGCAGTGGGTAAATGGGCAACAAACCAGCTTTTTCAATATGATAAAAAATCTCACAAGTGGTTGACAAGATATAGATTCGATAGTTCTGGTCAGCCCATAGCCGAATCCTTTCCTGTAAACCACTGTAAACATGCACAACCTCATACCAATGATAAAAGATATTCTTAACGGCAGAATGATAGGAAGCATCTAGCTGAGTCTGGACTCCCTCACAGGCATCTTTCAAACTCAGCTCCCCCTTGTCTGTCTGATGCCAGACACCTGACTCAAAAATAGCCTGCCTAAGAACCTGCCGCCGCTCTTTCTCAGGTTCAAAATATGTCAAGATTTTCTCAGAATTCCATTCAATTAAGACATTGCCCAAATCAAAAACCAAATTTTTAATCATGATGACCACCTGTTTTCTTTGCTTATCATCCTCTATATACGTCGATTTGACTGAGGAATTGCTTCAAATATAAGTAAAAAGGCCCACTGGACCTTTCTATTCATCAAAATAACGGATGAGGTTCTTTTCTGTCAAAATGTCAGAATAAGTATAAGACTCCACATAGGTATTGGAGATTTCCCCTGGCTGACCGCCTTCATTGGAATATTCCACGATAAACAAAGACGGATAGACTTCAATCAGACGGCCTTGCTTGCTTTTTTGACGCTTCCGACCGTTTTCCAGCGTCATCTCAACAATTTGTCCTTCATGCGCCTTGATATCTTCTTTGATTTTTTTCATTTTTGCCACATCTGTAAATGCATCACTCATCTTTATTCGTCCTCTCTTTTGGAAATACTTGAGAATTTATTATACTCTTTCTGGAAAATTAACTCTACTGTACCACGCGCTCCACTCCGGTTTTTCTCGATAATGACTTCAACCTTGTTGTTGGGAATGCCTTCTTCCTCCTCACCGGCTCGATCATAATAATCATCCCGGTAAAGGAAAGCAACGATATCCGCATCCTGCTCAATGGAACCTGATTCCCGAATATCAGACAGCACCGGTCGTTTATCCTGCCGCTGTTCCACGCCACGCGAGAGCTGACTCAGAGCAATGACCGGGACCTTGAGCTCCTTAGCCAAGATTTTCAACTGCCGGGAAATTTCCGAAACTTCTTGTTGACGGTTTTCGCGGCCAGTTCCCGTAATCAGCTGCAGATAGTCAATCAAGACCAGCCCTAAATTGCCCGTTTCCTGAGCCAGTTTTCGAGCCCGCGAGCGAATCTCTGTAATCCGAATCCCTGGTGTATCATCAATATAGATACTAGCATTGGCCAGATTAGCTGTCGCAATGGTATATTTTTGCCACTCTTCATCTGTCAGTTGCCCCGTACGAATGGAATGAGAATTAATCACCCCTTCTGAAGCCAGCATCCGGTCCACCAAGCTCTCCGCCCCCATTTCCAGAGAGAAAATGGCTACAGTCTTATCTAGCTTGGTTCCGATATTCTGAGCGATATTAAGGGCGAAGGCTGTCTTTCCGACCGCTGGCCGGGCCGCCAAAATGATTAATTCTTCCTCATGCAGACCAGTCGTCATCTTGTCCAGCTCACGATAGCCAGTCGCAATCCCAGTGATATCTGATGTCTGCAGAGACCGAGCCTCCAGATTGCCAAAATTAAGGTTCAGCACATCACGGATATTTTTAAAGCCACTGCGGTTGGCAGTTTCACTGACATCAATCAGAGCTTTTTCAGCTCCGGCAATAATTTCCTCTGACAGACGGTCACCATCGTAGGCTTGATTGATAGACTCTGTCAGACGCGAAATCAGCCGCCTTAGAATGGCCTTTTCCGCAACGATTTTAGCATAGTATTCAGCATTGGCAGAGGTTGGCACAGAATTGACCACTTCCACCAAGTAGCTGAGACCGCCGATATTCTGCAAATCACCCTGACTGTCCAAAATATTGCGAACCGTCGTTGCATCAATGGCATCCCCGCGGTCAGCCAAGTCAATCATAGCCTTGAAAATCAAGCGATTGGCATACTTAAAGAAGTCAGCAGGCTCGATATACTCACGAACAAAGACCAGCTTGCTCTCATCAATGAAAATGGCTCCTAAGACGGACTGCTCCGCTAAAATATCCTGAGGCTGAGCTCGGAGTTCATCAATCTCTGCCATCGGTAAATCCTTCCTTCAAATCACTATTATCCTTCTTTAACCCGCAAACGAATCACCCCAGTTATATCCTGATAAATTTTCACTGGAACATCTATCAGACCAATGGAGCGAATCGGTGAGTCCACCTTAATATGACGTTTGTCAATTTTGATACCAAACTGCTTCTGCAGCTCTTCTGCTATTTTCTTACTTGTAATAGATCCAAAGGTCCGGCCGTCTGGACCAACTTTTTCAGTAAATTCAACAAGAGTAGCTTCTTCTGCTAACTTAGCTTTAATAGCTTGAGCTTCTGCCACTAGTTCCGCGTGAGCTTTTTCTTCGGACTTTTGCTTACCGCGCAGTTCACCGATAGCCTGAGCTGTTGCTTCCTTGGCCAAATTTTTCTTAATCAGAAAATTTTGAGCATAGCCAGTCGGCATTTCCTTGATTTCGCCTTTTTTGCCCTTGCCTTTTACATCTGCTAAAAAAATTACTTTCATCCTTTTTTCTCCTCGTCTATTATTACTTCCTCTTTAATGACTTGGTCCATAATTTCTTGATTCAGCGACTGAAGGACCTCAGAAACTGTTTTACCTTCAATTTGAGCTGCAGCCAGATTGAAATGGCCGCCACCGCCCAGCTTTTCCATGATTCGCTGAACGTTGATCTTGCTTCGACTGCGAGCCGAAATAGACACATAGCCTTTGGTATTCTTGCTCACGACAAAAGTTGCTTCAATTCCTGACATAGAGAGCATGGTATCAGCTGCCTTACTGATGACAACTGTATCATAAGTGTTCTCTTCTGGACCAGCTGCTACAATGACATTAGGCAAAATCTTCTTGCCGTTTAAAATCAGCTCATTAATCGCACGATATTCCTCAAAATTCGTAGCGGAAATATCCTGAATCACAACACTGTCACTGCCTCGAGTCCGCAGATAGCTGGCCACATCAAAGGTCCGACTGGTAACTCGAGATGAAAATCCTTTGGTGTCAAGCATAATCCCCGCCATGAGAATGCTGGCTTGCATCTTACTGAGACGATTCTTTTTAGAATTCTGGAACTGAATCAGCTCCGTTACCAACTCACTGGCACTGCTAGCCCCACTTTCGATATAGGCAATCACAGCATTTTCCGGAAAATCTTCATCACGGCGATGGTGGTCGACTACGATAATCTGACTGAATTGATCAAAGAAATCCTTAGACAGAGTCAGAGATATCTTGGAGTGGTCAACCATAATCAAGAGCGAACGATTGGTCACCATATTTACTGCTTCAGAAAGCGGAACCAGATAGTCAGCCCCTTCCTGCTTGAGCTTTGTAATGGAGCGCTCAATGTCAGAAGCCATTTGGGACGGATCATAAACCACATAAGCTTTCTCAATGATATTACTGGCAAAAAGCTGCATACCAAGAGAAGAACCCAAGGCATCCATATCCAGATTTTTATGTCCGACTATAAAGACCTGATCCACACTCTTAATCTTATCAGAGATTGCAGTCATCATAGCCCGAGTACGGGTACGCGTGCGCTTAACAGCTGACGCCGTTCCTCCACCAAAGAAGATTGGGTTCATGTTGTCGTTATTTTCTTTGACGACAGCTTGATCCCCACCCCGAACTTCAGCTAAGTTGAGGTTGAGAAGAGCAACCCGACCGATTTCATCATGATTGCCATCACCATAAGAAAAGCCCATACTGAGTGTCAGTGACAGCTCTCGATTTTTAGCTTCCGTCCGGAATTGATCAATGATAGAAAATTTATTTTCCATCAGCTGTTCCAGCACTGTGTAATCCGTAAAAAGATAGAACCGATCCATGCCAACCCGACGGTAAAACATATGAAACTGCTCAGAAAATTCTGCTACGAAGTTAGCCACAAAGCTATTGATATGACTGATATCCGTGTCTGAAACGACATCTTCCAAATCATCATAATTATCCACCGAGATAATTCCGATCACAGGGCGCGTTGTTACCAGACCAACAGTGGCTTCGTATTCATTGGATGCATCAAAAAAATAAAACACACTGGATGCACGATCCAAGTAAACCGAATATTTCTTGTCTCCAACCGTAGCATAATGACCAGAGTCTGAATAAGCAGCCTTCATGATATTCTTGAGCATATCAGCATCAAAATCACCATCTTCGGTTGTAAAAATCAGTTCTGCATAGGGATTAAACCACTCTACATCACCATTATCTTCACTGATTTTAATGACACCAACCGGCATCTTATCCAGCAAGGAAGCGAGGCTTCCTTCTGCTTGATGGTTGACATAATGAATCTGCTCAATCTCATCTAGCTCGGATACTCTCTGTTGCTGGATAAAAAGCACAATCAAAAGAGCCAGCACAAGCATGAGAGCAGCTAGCATGGCCAAACTATCACCGAAAAGCCTCAGACAGATGGCTAAGATTATAAAGGAAATTAGACCCGCCATCGCCAAGTGAATTGGGGCAAAACGAAATTTTTTCATCATAGACCTCTTATTCCGCCATTTTACCATAAATCCTAGAAAAAAGCGAATTTCTCCCAATAAGTAAAGCATTTAAGAAGGGTAAAGAAAGCGAAAAACAGCATTTCAAAGTTTACAACGTTGTAAACCTCTTGTAAATTTACACAAAAAGGCTGCTTCCCAAAGGAAACTAAGCCTTTTACAAGAGTTACTTCGCTTGATTTTTAGAAATGCTTCTGGACTTGCCTTCTAAGTAAACCATCAAAATGGAAATATCTGCTGGATTGACACCAGAAATACGACTAGCCTGACCAATTGTTTCTGGATTGATTTTCTTAAACTTCTGTCGAGCTTCAGTCGCAATCGAGTCAATATCATCCCAGTCAATATTAGCTGGAATCCGCTTCTCTTCCATACGCTTCATCTTTTCAACCTGATCGAGAGCTTTAGAAATATAACCTTCGTACTTAATCTCTGTCTCAATCAGCTCGATAATCTTCTCATCAAGCTCTTCTGCTGCTGGACCAATGAATTGAACCGCATCTTTGTAAGACACTTCCGGACGTCGCATAAATTCTTTGGCAGTTACTGCATCTGTCAGAGGCTTAAAGCCAAGCGCTTCTACCTTAGCGTTTGTTTCCTTAATAGGCTTTAGTTTGATAGATTCCAAACGCTTCATCTCATTATCAAACTGATTCTTTTTAATCTCGAAACGAGCCCAGCGCTCATCATCTACAAGACCAATTTCCCGTCCCATCTCTGTCAAACGCATGTCAGCATTGTCATGGCGGAGAATCAAACGGTATTCAGCTCGGCTAGTCAAGAGGCGATAAGGTTCAACGGTTCCCTTGGTCACCAAATCATCAATCATGACTCCAATATAACCATCACTGCGCTTCAAGATCAACTCCGGCTTACCTTGGATTTTCAAGGCCGCATTAATCCCAGCGATAATCCCTTGACCTGCAGCTTCTTCATAACCAGATGTTCCATTGGTCTGCCCTGCTGTAAAGAGTCCTGAAATTTTCTTGGTTTCTAAGGTTGCCCGCAACTGGTGGGGCATAATCATATCGTACTCAATGGCATAGCCTGTCCGCATCATCTCAGCATTTTCTAGACCCTTGATAGAGTGAACCAAGTCCTTCTGTACATCTTCTGGCAAACTAGTTGACAGCCCCTGTACATAAACTTCTTCTGTATCACGACCCTCAGGCTCTAAGAAAAGCTGGTGGCGTTCCTTGTCTGCAAAACGGACAATCTTATCCTCTATAGACGGGCAATAGCGTGGCCCCACTCCCTTAACGATACCAGAAAACATAGGAGCCCGATGCAGGTTGTTTTGGATAATTTCATGACTTTCTGCATTGGTATAAGTCAACCAGCAAGGAACTTGATCTTTCACATAGTCCTCATCACGAGACGTGTAAGAGAAATGATTGGCCTTTTCATCACCTGGCTGAATCTCGGTCACATCATAATTGATAGATGACGCCTTAACACGCGGAGGCGTTCCGGTTTTAAAACGACCAATTTCAAAACCTAGATCACGCAGATTATCTGCCAAAGGAATGGCTGCCAAGCTATGGTTTGGACCAGATGAATACTTGAGATCACCAATGATAATTTCTCCCCGCAAGGCTGTTCCAGTGGTAACAATGACAGCTTTAGCTGCATATTCCTGTTGCGTCGCTGTCTTAACCCCAATGACCTTACCATCTTCTACCAAGATTTCATTAATCATGGTTTGCCGCAGAGTCAGATTTTCTTGATTTTCGACAGTCTTCCGCATTTCTTTGGAGTAGACTTCCTTATCCGCCTGCGCCCGAAGAGCCCGAACAGCGGGTCCTTTACCAGTATTGAGCATTTTCATCTGGATATAGCTCTTGTCAATATTCTTGGCCATCTCTCCGCCCAAAGCATCTACTTCACGAACGACAATGCCTTTCGCAGAGCCTCCTATAGAGGGATTACAGGGCATAAAAGCCAGCATCTCAATATTGATGGTTGCCAAAAGAACCTTACAACCCATTCGACTAGCAGCAAGCGATGCCTCAACCCCAGCATGCCCTGCTCCAATCACGATAATATCATAACTTTCAGTAAAATTGTGTGACATTTCTTTTTCCTTCATTTTTTCACCAAAAAAGGCCAAGTCTCTAGAAGTGCAGGACAAAAAAGCCTGCAACATCCATGAGCTTTGACCATCATAGGTATTGCTTATCTTATTTTAGCAGATTGAGCTGAATTGTCAATCTAAATGTACTGCAAGACTTGACCATTCTTATAAGCTCTGTCAATCAAGCCTCCACCCAGGCACTCATCTCCATCATAGAAGACGACTGCTTGACCTGGAGTAATAGCCCTTTGTGGTTTATCAAAGTTGACAACAGCCTTGTCACCCTTTACAGTAACTGTCACCTTGGAATCCGGCTGACGATAACGGAACTTAGCTGTACATTCCATAGTAAATTCTTCTGGCATTTCTTTTGTAAAATGAACCTGACTAGCGTCAAGACTGGTTGACATCAAATTGTCATGGTAAAAGCCCTGACCGACATAAAGAATATTTTGGCTGAGATCTTTTCCAACCACAAACCAAGGCTCATTATCTCCCCCGTGCTGACCACCAATTCCAAGACCACCTCTCTGACCAATAGTATAATACATCAAGCCAGCATGCTGGCCCATATCTCGGCCTTCCAAGGTCATCATGCGACCCGGCTGGGCTGGTAAATATTGACTCAGAAATTCTTTAAAATTCTTCTCACCAATGAAGCAAATACCTGTCGAGTCTTTTTTCTTAGCTGTAGCTAAACCAGCTCTTTCAGCAATCGCTCGAACTTCTGGCTTTTCTAAATGCCCCAGAGGAAACATGGTCTTTTGCAGTTGTTCCTGTGACAGTTGGCTTAGGAAGTATGTCTGATCCTTATTATTGTCCTTGCCACGCAGCATGTGGACTAGGCCATCTTGGTCTCTCTTAACCTGTGCATAGTGACCCGTTGCAACGTAATCTGCACCCAGTGTCAAGGCGTAGTCAAGGAATGCTTTAAACTTGATTTCCTTGTTACACATAACATCTGGATTTGGAGTCCTACCTGCTCGATATTCCGCCAAGAAGTATTCAAAAACGCGATCCCAGTACTCTTTCTCAAAGTTGACAGAGTAGTAAGGAATGCCAATCTGATCTGCAACAGCTGCTACATCCTTGTAGTCTTCTGTGGCTGTGCAGACACCAAATTCATCTGTATCGTCCCAGTTTTTCATGAAGATGCCAATCACATCGTAACCTTGTTCTTTTAAGAGCAAAGCAGTTACTGATGAATCGACACCTCCGCTCATACCAACAACGACACGAGTCTTAGAGTTATCACTCATTGTGTTCTCCCATCTTTTCGTTATTTCACGATTGAAGGTCGTGCTGTGCTTCAACGATTGAAGGTCGTTTGAGCAAGCCCTATTATAGCACGAAAGGACTAGGAAAACAAATCAGAAATTTAACTAAATTTATTATCTGTAAAGAATGTTTACAACGTTGTAAATTTATTGATTTTCTCGTTTACTTTCCTCTCTAACAAAATTTTATAATATCCACTTTTAATTCATTTAAAAAATCAGCAGAAAGCCCTTAACTTTGTTATAATGAAAATAATAAATAAGCTGCAAGGAGAAATCATGACTTCACTAAGATTTCAATCTGTTTTTGATATTATCGGACCCGTTATGATAGGCCCATCAAGCAGTCATACAGCAGGTGCCGTCCGTATCGGAAAAATTGTCTCCTCTATTTTTAACGATGAGCCTACGGAAGTAGAATTCCAGCTCTTTAACTCTTTTGCCAAAACTTACCGAGGTCACGGAACTGACTTGGCTCTTGTAGCAGGGATTTTAGGTATGGATACAGATGATCCAGAGATTCCTAACAGTCTTGAAATCGCCCATAAACGTGGCATCAAGATTGTCTGGACGATTCAAAAGGATAGCAATGCTCCCCACCCCAATACGACAAAGATTACAGTCAAAAATGACCATAAAACAATCAGTGTGACTGGAGTCTCTATCGGTGGAGGCAACATTCAAGTAACAGAGCTGAATGGCTTTTCAGTATCTCTGAGCATGAATACTCCGACCATCATTATTGTCCATCAGGATGTCCCAGGTATGATTGCCCATGTCACCGAAGCTCTGTCACGCTACAATATCAATATAGCTCAGATGAATGTTACACGTGAGAAGGCTGGAGAAAAAGCGATTATGATTATTGAAGTTGACAGCCGCAGCTGTGAGGAAGCCATTGATGAAATCCGTAATATTCCTCATCTGCACAATGTGAATTTCTTTAAATAGGAGAAAATATGTTTTATTCCATCAAAGAATTGGTAGAGCAAGCTGATTTAGATTACCAAGGAAATGTTGCTGAATTGATGATTGCTACTGAGTATGAATTGACTGGCCGCGAAAGAGATGAGGTCTTGAGACTGATGGGTCGCAATCTAGAAGTCATGAAAGCCTCTGTCCTTCTTGGACTTGATGAAAGCAAGTCTCGCAGCGGATTGACTGGCGGAGATGCAGCAAAACTTGACCACTATATCCAATCTGGAAAAACATTGTCAGATCACACTGTACTGACTGCAGCAAAAAATGCTATTGCTGTCAATGAGCATAATGCTAAAATGGGCTTGGTTTGTGCAACACCTACTGCCGGCAGCGCTGGCTGTCTGCCAGCTGTTCTTACATCTGCCATTGAAAAATTAGGACTCTCAGAAGAAGAACAGCTAAACTTTCTATTAGCCGCAGGTGCTTTCGGCCTCGTCATTGCCAATAACGCCTCAATTTCGGGTGCTGAAGGTGGCTGTCAAGCTGAGGTCGGCTCCGCTTCTGCTATGAGTGCAGCTGCTTTAGTTCTAGCTGCTGGAGGTTCACCTTTTCAAGCCAGTCAAGCTATTTGTTTTGTCATTAAAAACATGCTGGGCTTGATTTGTGATCCAGTAGCTGGTCTAGTGGAGGTGCCTTGTGTCAAGCGAAATGCCATGGGAGCCAGCTACGCCTTTATTGCAGCTGATATGGCTCTTGCGGGAATCGAATCTAAAATTCCTGTTGACGAAGTCATTGACGCCATGTATCAAGTTGGGTCAAGCCTGCCTACTGCTTTCAGAGAAACAGCTGAAGGCGGTCTAGCTACAACACCTACAGGACGCAGACTTTCAAAAGAAATCTTTGGAGAATAACCTTTACAAATTTGTCAAGTAGATTTACTAGATAGTAAACAAGGAGACAAGATGAATCATTTGAAATATATCTTCTTTGATTTGGATGGAACTTTAGTTGACAGTTCAAAGGGCATCCAAGAATCTTTTGAATACAGCTTCAAACAACTTGGAAAAGTGTGCCCTGAAGAAAGTATTATCAAAAGTTTTATGGGGCCGCCTCTGGAAGTAAGCTTCGCCTCCGTTCTTGAAGAAAGGCAAGTTCCAGAAGCAATTAACTATTATCGTAGCTTCTATAAGGAAAAAGGCATCTGGGGCGTTCGCCTCTATGAAGGGATACCAGAATTACTGACACAGTTAAAAGAAGCTGGTTATAAAATTTATGTAACAACTAGTAAAAATCAACCCACAGCACAAGATTTATTAGCAAATCTAGCTATCTATGAGCAATTTGATGATATTTTTGGCTCACTGCCAGATTCATTCCACAAAGCAGATGTTCTGCGCCGAGCTCTGCAAACACTAGATGCAAATCCAGAAGAAACCATAATTATAGGCGATACAAAGTTTGATATAATTGGCGGTAAAGAAGTAGGGATCTCAACTCTAGGAGTTCTTTGGGGCTTTGGCAGCCAAAGAGAGTTACTAGAAAATGGAGCAGATTTACTGGCTAATTCTCCCAACCTCATTTTAAAAATATTGAACGAACACTTTTCATAACTTTACACATCTGTCAATCCAGATAAGATTGTAACCTTTAAATCTTTATCTACACTATCATTTTCTGCTTATAAATTGTCAATCTTTTGTAAACCAAAAAACCACAGAGTTTCTGTGGTTTTTTTATTTCTATCTTAATAGCCCCAAGCTGAAAGTCCTTGAGCACTATAGGCGCTATATGCTGATTGGATTTGATCATCAACAGTAGCTGTTGAACCCCAACCTGGCATTGTTTGGAAAAGACCACTTGCACCTGAAGGGTTGTAAGCATCTACTTGACCATTTGATTCACGGGCAATGATAGCTTCCCAAGTTGATGCAGGAACACCAGTCATTTCTGCCATACGTGATGCTGCATAAGAGCCTGTTGCACCAGCGGTATTACCATTGCTAAGTACAAGGCCTCCTGAAGTTGCTGCTGAATTAGCTGTTGCTGCAGGTGCTGCATAATTATTTACGGGAGTTGCAGTTGCTGCTACGCTTGTTTCAGACGTTTTGGCACTATTTCCAAGTTCCAAGATTTGACCAACACGGATGTGATTTGGATCTGCAATCTTGTTTAACTCTACTAATTTCTCAAGAGTTGTATTTTTTTCGTTAGCAATAGCTGATAAAGTATCACCGGCTTCAACTGTATAGGTCTCAGCATTTGCAATACCTGAAACCAAGAAAGCCGCTGCAGCGACTGCACCTGTTAAAGTCCATTTTGCTGTTTTTTTGTTCATTAAAAAGTAATTCTCCTTTCGGTGATAATACTATCTTACACATAAAATATTACCAAAAAGTTACATTACCAAGTCAAACGTTACAAGAACATTTAGTTTAGACGTTAAAAACAGACTTTTAGAGCTTTTTTGCCAAATATTTTCTTTGATCAAGTAAAAAATAGACAAGTTTAACTTATACTATTCTCTAAAAACACTTTAAACAGCAGGTCAGTTTTTCAATATATAAAGTAGAATACCTAATATAAGTAAGCTAATAATAGCCAAGCTGTCATTTCTTTTCCATGCTAATCGGCGAAAACGTGTCCGACCTTCACCTCCATTATAGCCGCGTGCTTCCATGGCAATAGCTAGAGCATCTGCCCTTTTAAAACTAGAAGCAAACAAAGGGATTAGAATGGGAATAATAGATTTAACCTTTTGGACAAGTTTTCCCTCGCCAAAGTCAACACCACGCGCCCTCTGGGCGTTCATAATCCGAGTAGTATCATCCATCAAAGTTGGAACGAAGCGCAGGCTCATAGAGAGCATCAGGCCAATCTCATGTGCTGGCACCTTGAAAACCTTCAGAGGTTTCAGCAAAGACTCAACCGCATCGGACAAGCTTAAGGGCGTCGTTGTCAGAGTCAGAAGAGTAGAAAAGAAAATAATCAGAATAAAGCGGCTAAAAATAATACCAGCCTGTGACAGTCCTAGTTCTGTAATTCTGACAAAAGCGAATCGAAAGATTGTGGCCCCTCCCGAGGTCAAAAACAGCTGAAACAAGGTGGTAAAAGCTATGATAAAAACCATGGACTGGATACCCTTTAAAAAGAACTTCAAAGGAACCTTGGACAGCAAGACCAAACTAAAAACGAAAACAAACAGCAGCAGATTGGTCACAAGATTATTGGCCCAGAAAATTAATAGAATAAAAAGAAACATCGCCAGCAACTTGCTCCGCGGATCCAAACGATGGATGATTGAATTTCCGGGAATATAGCGACCTAAAATCAACTTATCCATGCAAGATCTCCTTGAATTCCTCAATTGTAATAGGATAATGCGAGAAATTCATCCCTTTCTCCGCCAATTCGTGAGCAAATTTTGTAATCTTAGGAACACCCAATTGAATACTCTCCATAAAATCCAAATCCTGAAAGACCTGAGCAGGCTGACCGCTCTTGACTACTCTGCCCTTATCTAAAACATAGACTGTATCAGCAAAGTTGGCTACATCATCCATTAGGTGTGTTACCAAAACAATGGTCATACCGGCACGATGCAGCTCTTCAAAGAGCCTCATCAGTTCTTTTCGACCAAATGGATCAAGTCCTGCTGTCGGCTCATCCAAAACCAAGATATCGGGCTCCATGGCTAGTATACCAGCGATGGCTACCCTACGCATCTGGCCACCAGAAAGTTCGAAAGGACTGCGATTGAACAAATCCTCAGAAATCCCGACCAAGTGTAGCTTTTCACGCGCCAAAGCTTCCGCTTCTTCCTTAGAAACACCAAAATTCTGAGGACCAAAAGCCACATCTTTCAAAACTGTTTCATCAAAAACTTGACTTTCCGGAAATTGAAAGACTAGACCGACCTTCTTGCGCACCTGTTTAATGTCTTTATTGACAGAATCAGCTGTGATGACTGTACTGCCTACTTCAACACTACCCTGATCGGGAACCAGCAAGCCATTTAAAAGCTGAAGAATGGTTGACTTACCGCTGCCAGTATGCCCGATAAGAGCTGTATAACTGCCCGATTTTATCTCCAAATCCACTCCAAAAAGCGCTGGTCCCTCAAAAGGAGTGCCAGCTTGATAAGTATAACTTACATTTTTGAGAGTAATGCCCATAGTTGATCCTGCAATTCTTTTTCTGTTAAGTAAGAGTCTGGCAAAGGAAGCCCTGACTGACGCAAAGCCGTCTTTACCTGATTAACAAATGGCTGATCCAATCCTAGCTCTTCTAAATCTTCTCGAGAAAAAAGTTCTCTCGGGGTAGCGGTAGATTCAACCTGACCCTCTTTCATGACCAAAACACGGTCGCTTAAGGCTATTTCATCCAGGTCATGAGTGATAGAAATGACGGTCAGCTGATTACTATCTTTAATTTTTTTCACGGTCTGGATAAGAGCCAAACGTCCCTCTGGATCCAACATGCTGGTTGCTTCATCCAAAATAATAATATCCGGCCTCAGAGCTACTACACCTGCAACAGCTACCCGCTGTTTCTGACCTCCGGAAAGACGAGCTGGTTCACGCTCCTTAAAATCCTGCATGCCGACAAGCTCTAATGCCTGCTGGACTCGCTCTACCATCAGATCATAGTCCAGCCCTTGATTTTCCAAACCAAAGGCTACATCGTCTTCTACAGTTGCACCGACAAACTGATTATCTGGATTTTGGAATACCATGCCAATCTGTCTGCGTTTTTCCCAGACGTTTTCAACTGTCAGCTTATCGCCTGAAATAATAATATCTCCGCTTTCCGCTTCTAAAAGGCCGTCAATCAAACGAACAGTGGTTGATTTTCCACTGCCATTATGGCCAACAATGGATAGCCATTCCCCTTTTTTTACCTGAAAGGAGACATCGTTTAAAGTGTAATTCTCAGACTCACTATCGTATTTGTACTTAAGATTTCTTACTTCGATGATATTTTTCATATTATTTAAAGGTATCTTTAAAGAGATAGGCACTTCCCTTGAAGTAGTCATATCCAGAATAAATCGTAAAGATTAAAGCAATATACAGAAGGATTTGCCCTAAGAGAGTCCAATGAATCAGTAGAAAAATAATAGCAAACATCTGCGTGAAGGTCTTGATTTTACCTGGCATAGCAGCCGCCAAGACTGTACCGCCTGTTTCCACTAAAAGCAAGCGCAGACCTGTTACTGCCAATTCCCGGCAAATAATAATAGCCACAACCCAGGCGGGAGCCATTTCCATCTCAATCAACATGATAAAGGCAGACATCACTAAAAGCTTATCAGCCATGGGATCAGCAAATTTACCAAAGTTTGTTACCACTTCCCACTTTCGAGCCCAATAACCATCTAGATAATCAGTTATACTGGCAAAAGCAAAGATAAAAGCTGCCAAGATATGCATGGTGTAAGAATGACCGAATGTTAAAATCACAACAAATACAGGGATTAAAGCAATCCTGACAAGAGTTAAGGCATTTGGAATATTTTCTTTTTTCATGGGATTCCCTTCGTTTTTATCCTTTCGTAATGTTCAAACTAATGGTTCCACTATCGCTAGTCAAAGCCGAAGTATCTAGTTTGTGTCCCTCTATCGTCACAGTTGCTCCTTTAACTGGTGCTAACGTTATAAGATACTTATTGCCTGACTCAAGAGCAACCGTCTGGCTTGATTTTTCAGGAGATAAGGTGATGCCTTCGGCTAGTTCTGAATCGCTTATGCTTACCAAATTGGTCGTTTGCTCCACAGAAACGGTCACTTTGACAGGCTGACTTGCTCCGCTGTACTCAGCAATCAAATTCTCTCCGCTTCCACTAACTGTCAATTTGCCAGCTGAGGAAGAAACTGACTTAGAATCAGCCGAAGAAAAGGAACTCTTCTGACTGTTAGTGCTTGTAGAGGAAACCAGACTATAATTGTTATCAGATGCTTTGAAACTTACCGAATTGGTGTGAGCATAGCTCCAAATATAGTATGCCACGAAAGCTGCAATAGCTGAAGCCAATAAGAGAAAATAGAACAAGGGCAGAAAAGAGCTTTTATTTTTATTTTTTCTGCTCCTAAATTCCTCATCTGCTGCCAGTGCCACTTCATCAAAGACTATCATCTCACCAGCTTCGTAAGCCTCCAGAATAATAGATTCATCCAAATCTACAGCCCAAGCATATTTCCGCAAGAAGCTACGGGCATAGAAAGGACTAGGAAGCAAATCATAGTCATTTCGTTCCAGCGCTTCTAACAAATCCTGCTGGATATCTGTCTTTTTTGACAATTCCTCTAAGCTCAGCCCTTGATTGGTCCGGGCAAGCTTCAACACTTCTCCTATCGTTTTTTTTCTCATACGTACTTTTCCCTTTTTTCTATTCTTCACTATTTTAACAAAATTTTAAAAACGATTCTGGAATTATTTTGGAAAAATAGTAAAATCTGTCATATCACACTGATCGATAAATCGATGACCTAGTTTTATCACATCATTCAAGCTGATATCCTGTAAAATTTTCGGCAAATCAAACAGATTCTCACCCGTCAAATGCGGTTCATATTGGGTTGCAATATACTCAAGCGAGTTTAAACCATGCAGAAAATCACCAAACATCTCACTTTTAATCGTATCCAAATGCTCTTCTGTCACATCCGGATCCTTGTCAAAATTCTTGATGGCTGAGCGAAATTGATGAGAAAGTCCCACTGGTTCCTGAGTATCCATCGTCAGCATGACAAAGTGAAAATCTTTTTCTACTTCCACTTCCAGCGTTAAAGAATTGTCCATTTTCCCACTTTCATAGAGGGACTGGAAACGCTTGGAAGTCCAGCCAAACATCATGGCAAATAAGAGTTTCAAAGTGATTTTATAGCGATACAACTCCGATTCATCAACAAAGTCTGTACCTCGAATCCCAACTGCCAGTTTTGGACTAGCCACCTCCATTCGGTAGGTATCCGTTGACACCACTGGGTGAAGGCTAACAGGAATTTTTTCAATAGGTTCAGAGCTCCCAGCAAAAACTAGTTTTTCCTGCTGTTCAGCAATCTCAGCAGCTATCTGTTCCAAATCGAAATTACCAATAACAAACAAAGTCATATTAGAAGGATGATAAAAGTTACTGAAATTTTCCTTTAAATTTTCGACGGTAATCTCAGAGATAGACTCTTTCGTTCCTGCAATGTCTTCTGCCAAAGGTGTTTGAGGATAGAGATTGGCCAAGGCTCCAAAAAAGAGACGATAATCTGGATTATCCTGATACATTTCAATTTCTTGGCCGATAATATCCTGTTCCCGCAAAATGGATTCTTTTGTGAAATCAGCCTGATGCACAAGTTCTTGCAAAAGCTGTAGGTTTTCTGAAATATTATCCGTTGCAGAAAACAGGTAGCTAGTCCGAGTAAAGCTTGTAAAGGCATTACTCTCAGCACCTAGCTTAGTAAATTCCAGCAGCAAATCCTTTCCCTGCGGGCCTTCAAAAAGCTTATGTTCCAAAAAATGAGCTATTCCAGCCGGATATTGAGTGACCTGCTTGGTTTCACGTGAAACAATCCCAGTATCCACTGAACCAAAATTAGTTGAGATAATCCCATAAGTTTCATTAAAATCATTTTTAGGCAGAAGAAAAACACGCAAACCATTTGCCAAGACTGTCTGATAGACAGTTTCTCCCACTGCTGAATAATTGATTTTTTCTAGCACTTCTCCCTGCATTATTTTCCTTCCATAAAGTAAATAGCTTGTAATTTTAAGAGGCCAGCTGACTTGATAATATCATCCTTACGAACCTGTTCCAAAGCTTCCAGCCAAGCTTCAAGAGATAAGAATTTTTTCCCTAAAACAGAAGCCATATAGGCTCTCTCTAAGATTGTATTCTGTCGATCCTGAGCTAACAATACTGAATTTCTCAGCATTTTCTTGGTTTGATTCAGTTCTTCCTGACTAAAATTCCCACGCTTCAAATCAGCAATCTGTCGGTTGATTAAAGCAACTGTTCTGGTCCGATTGCTACGATCAATACCAGCGTAAATCCGCATCATTCCTGAAAAAATATCAAAATTGCTAGAAATTGTATAAGCCAGCCCTTCCTTTTCACGAAGATTGACAAATAATTTCGAATGGGCAAAGCCACCTAGCAAAGCATTTAAAACGACCAAAGGCAGGTGCTCACTCTCTCCGTACTGAATAGGGAAGTGATAACCTAACTCAATAATTGACTGATGCACGTCCTTCTGCTCCAGTCCTTCTCGCAAAACATTGGAATATTCTTGCTGATAAACTAACTGAAGTTCTTGCTGGCGAGGTGCAAAATTGAAAGATTGAATTTTCTCCCGAACAGCCACTTCATTAAAGTCCCCAATAAAGAAAAAGTCAATCTGATTTTCCTGAAGCATCTGCTGAAAAGCAGCAAAACTACTTGTAGCGGTCTCTTTCTGGATTAATTCAATCGTCCCAACACGAGGCATCTGCATTTCCTCGACTTCATAAAAGAGTTTATCTAATTCTCGATGAGCATGATAAAAATGATTCTCAATTTCAGCTTCCAAATAATTCAAGATATTTTTCTTCTCAATTTCAAAAGCAGATTCATCAAAAGCGTCCTGACTTACCAATGGAGAAAACAAGCTGGCTTTCAAAAAATCAAGCATGGCATCTGTCAGGACATTCTTGCGACTCAAAAATTTATCCCGCACAAAAGAAAGATTGATATCTAAATAATGGACCAATCCTCTCCTTGAAAGACTCGTAGAATAATCAGCTCCATACAAATTGGCCAAACGTTCCCTGAAGGCCTGCGAAGTAGGATAAACCGCATTGACAGTTTCTAGCATACTGGCTGTTAAAACCCGACCAGCTACTGTTTCTTTGGACATAGGCGCTGAAAAACGAACCCTAATTTTGTTTGTTTTAAATTTTTCTGATTGAATAAAATGGAGACGAACTCCTTTAGTGATTTCCATGACGCCCCTCATACTGAATAATATAGACTACTATTATATCATGAAATGCCTCTGATTTGTTTGTTCTACCAAGCTTTTTGCTGATTAAAACGTTTTCTGATAACAGGAGAAAATTTCCGATTTTATCCAAAGCACCTCAGCACTTTTTACTAACAAATATGGTATAATGACAGGGTTGAGGTGAAATATGGAATACAAATTATTTGATGACTACATCACGCTACAAGCCCTTTTAAAAGAAACAGGAATTATCCAAAGCGGCGGAGCAATTAAAACATTTCTAAGTGAATATCCAGTTCTTTTTAACGGTGAGCCAGAAAACCGTCGGGGAAAAAAACTCCGTGTCAATGATATCGTCTCCCTTCCCGAGCAAGGAATCGAAATTAATCTGACAGCTCCTAGTCAAGAAGAAATTCTGCAACACCAGAAAGAAATCGCAGAAAAAAAACGAGTTGCTGAACTTGTCAAAGCCATGAATAAGGATTTAAAAAAATCTCAGACTTCTAAAAAAGAAAAGCGTAAGAATACAGGGCTACCTAAAAAGCAGAAAACTACTAAAAGCCCTGTTCGCTTCCCTGGTATCTAATCATGTGGCTACAATCATTAAAAATCAAGCATTTCCGAAATTATCAGGAAGCTGATATTGACTTCCATCCTGGCTTAAATGTCTTTCTAGGCCAGAACGCACAAGGTAAAACCAATATTTTAGAAGCTGTTTATTTCCTAGCCTTGACAAGAAGCCACCGCACACGCTCAGATAAGGATCTGATTCATTTTACAGAAAATGACCTCCTTGTCTCTGGCCTCTTAGAAAAAAAGACTGGTAAAGTTCCCCTTGACATTAACTTGACACCAAAAGGTCGCATCACAAAAGTCAATCACTTGAAACAAAGTAAATTATCAGACTATATTGGAACTATGAATGTTGTTCTTTTTGCTCCTGAGGATTTACAGCTGATTAAAGGTTCTCCCAGTCTACGCCGTAAATTTATAGACATTGAGCTTGGACAAATTAAGCCTGTCTATCTATCAGATTTATCCAATTATAATCATGTCCTTAAACAACGCAATGCCTATCTGAAAGCTAATGACAAAGTTGATGAAACCTTCTTGACTGTCCTTGATGAGCAACTGGTTGACTACGGCTGTCGTGTAATCAGGCATCGGTTAGATTTTTTGCAAAAATTAGAAAGCTTTGCTCAGGACAAGCACTGGGACATTTCTCAGAATCTGGAAAAGTTGACTGTCAAGTATCTGTCATCTATTCCTTTACAAAAAATTGACAATTTAGAAGAAACTTACCGCTCTTCCTTAATAAGCAGCCGTAAACGTGATCTATTCAAAAAAAATACAGGTGTTGGTCCTCAACGTGACGATATTGCTTTTTTTATCAACCAGATGGATGCCAACTTTGGTAGCCAAGGTCAGCATCGCAGTCTTGTTTTATCACTGAAACTAGCCGAAATCAAGTTAATAGAAAGCATTACAAAGGAAACACCTATTTTGTTGCTTGACGATGTAATGAGCGAACTTGACAATAACCGTCAACTAAAATTATTAGAAACTATCTCTCAGAATATTCAAACTTTCATTACTACAACAACTTTAGAACATTTAAAAAATCTTCCACAAGATATAAAAATTTTCACCATCCAGCAAGGACAAATTGTATCTCAATCCTAGCATTACACAAACTTTACGTTTTTGTAAATTTCATTTACAAAATATTGCTTATAGTGTAAACGAATTATATCGAATTGTTATTAGAACAGCTTTTATAGTCTTTTAAATTGTAAACATATGTCAATTTAAATCGTAAATTTAAAACGAGGTTAGGAAAAATTCCCGACCTCGTTTCATTTTTTTATTGAACTGAATAGTTAGGGGCTTCATTTGTAATTTGCACATCATGAGGGTGACTTTCCTTTAATCCAGCACCACTCATCTCAATAAACTGAGCATTATCGTGAAGTTCTTGCAGATTTGCAGCACCAACATAGCCCATTCCAGAGCGGATACCACCCAGCATCTGGAAGACAATATCTGCAGCAGCTCCCTTGTAAGCCACACGGCCTTCAATTCCTTCTGGAACTAGCTTATTAGCTTCATTAACAGACCCTTGGAAGTAACGGTCACTAGAGCCCTTCTTCATAGCGGCAATAGAGCCCATACCACGATAAGTCTTAAATTTCCGACCTTGGAAGATTTCCGTCTCGCCTGGCGCTTCGTCTGTTCCTGCAAACATTGAACCTAACATAACAGCATTTCCGCCTGCAGCCAAAGCCTTGACAATATCTCCAGAATACTTAATTCCACCATCAGCAATGATGGTTTTTCCATATTCACGTGCCACAGCAGCCGCATCATAAATAGCCGTTACTTGAGGAACACCAACACCAGCAATGACACGGGTTGTACAGATAGAACCTGGGCCAATTCCGACCTTAACAACATCCACACCTGCATCAAAAAGTGCACGCGCACCCTCAGCAGTTGCAATATTTCCAGCAATCAAGGTGCGATCAGGGAAATGAGCACGAATCTCAGCAATCTTGCGCAAAACCCCAGCTGAGTGTCCATGAGCAGTATCAATAACAATCGCATCTGCACCCGCTTCAAAGAGAGCTTCTGCACGTTCAAAAGTATCTGAAGTAACACCGACAGCACCAGCGACCAAAAGACGACCAAATTCATCTTTAGCAGCATTTGGAAACTCAATAACCTTTTCAATATCTTTAATGGTAATCAAACCTGAAAGGCAGCCCTTATCATCAACCAAAGGCAACTTTTCAATCCGGTGTTCTTGCAAAATACGCTCTGCAGTTCCCAAATCTGTTCCAACAGGCGCCGTTACAAGATTCTCACTGGTCATATGGCGAGAAATAGGTTGGTCATAGTCAGAAATAAAACGCAAATCACGATTAGTTAGAATCCCTACTAACTTACGATTTTCAAGAGTTTCTACAACAGGAACACCACTGATGCGGTAACGTCCCATTAGCTCATCTGCTTCAGCAATCGTATGCTCTGGCGTTAGGAAAAAAGGATCAATAATAACGCCATTCTCAGAACGTTTAACCTTTCGAACTTCATCGGCCTGTTGCTCAATAGACATATTTTTGTGGATAACTCCAAGACCGCCAGCACGGGCAATAGCGATAGCCATCTGACTCTCTGTAACAGTGTCCATAGCGGCAGTAATGATTGGGATATTCAAGGTCAAATTCTCAGCAAGCTTGGTACTCAAATCAGCATCGTTGGGCAGTACATGGCTCTCAGCTGGAATCAGCAGCACATCATCAAAGGTAAAACCTTTTTTTAAAAATTTAGTGTCCCAGTTAGACATCCACAGTTTCCTCTTTTCCTTCTTATTTGAACTAATACCCAAAGAAAATTGAAGTTCAGATTTCTTTGAATAAGAGCTGGTTTTTTTGTTGTTAATATCATACCATTCTATAGGAAATTGTCAATCATTATTATACAAAAAATAAAAACCATCATTTTTTAAACTAAAAACGATAGTTTTTGTGATTCATAATCAATAATATTCGTTATTTAAAATAATTAATCCCCATCGCAGACTTCACTTCCGAAAGAGTCTGACCGGCAGTCTGACGTGCCTTATCGCATCCTTCTTGCAGCATCTGATAGACCTGTCCCATGTCTTTAGCAAACTCCACACGACGCTCACGAATCGGACCTAACTCTCGCTCTAAAATTTCTAACAGATAGCGTTTGGTTTTGACATCTCCCAGACCACCTCTTTGATAATGCTCTTTCATTGCAGCAATATCAGCAGCATCTTCGGGGCGGCCAAAAACATCCAGATAATGAAAGACCATATTTCCCTCAACTTTTCCAGGATCTTCCACTCTGATATGATTAGGATCTGTATACATGCTCATAACTTTCTTTTGCAGAATATCCATATCATCTGCCAGATAAATACCGTTATTGAGAGATTTAGACATCTTAGCATTGCCATCCAAACCAGGCAAACGTCCAGCTGCTTCATTTTCAGGATAAATTCCTTCCGGTTCTACCAAAACATCTGTCTGGTAAGCGTTGTTAAAAGAACGAACAATCTCCCGAGTCTGCTCAATCATAGGCTTTTGATCATGTCCTACTGGTACATAATTAGCTTTAAAAGCAGTGATATCTGCTGCCTGAGAAATAGGATAAACTAAAAATCCAGTCGGCAAACTTTCACCAAATCCTTTTTGCGCAATCTCAGTCTTGACAGTAGGATTACGCTCAAGACGAGCCAATGACACCAAATTCATGTAATACATTGACAACTCTGCCAACTCAGGAATCTGACTTTGAATAAAAATAGTCACCTTTTCAGGATCCAATCCAGCCGCTAGATAATCTAAAGCTACATTACCAATGGACTCAACAATTGTTTGGGGGTCCTTTGCATGATCTGTCAAAGCTTGCTGATCAGCCAAAAATACGAACATCTCATATTTACCTTGATCCTGCAAAAGCACGCGGTTCCGTAAACTTCCTACATAATGACCAATATGCAATTTTCCTGTCGGACGATCTCCTGTTAAAATAATTGGTTTAGTCATTTATTACTCCTCAATTTATAATGAGTTCATTATATCATTTTCAATGAAAATGAGAAAGAAGTTTCTAGAAAAAAGCAAAAAATCCAGTTTTTACAATTTTATTGACAAGCCTTTACAACATTTGTAAACTTAATTGACAAACTATTCTAGCTGTAAAACCTAAAAGTCCTAGTTCATTCTATTCTCCTTTTTTCTTTCTGCTTTGATTTTTTCTTTTTATCTCAGAATTATTTGAAAAAAGTTCTGTTTTCTAGTAAAATGAAGAAGATTATATATATAGGAGAAAGACATTGCTTACAGTATCAGATGTATCACTGCGTTTCAGTGACCGAAAATTGTTTGATGAAGTCAACATCAAATTTACAGAAGGAAATACTTATGGATTGATTGGAGCTAACGGCGCTGGAAAATCAACCTTTTTAAAAATTTTAGCTGGTGATATCGAGCCAACAACAGGCCACATTTCTCTAGGACCAAATGAACGTCTTTCAGTCCTCCGCCAGAACCACTTTGACTATGAAGAAGAACGGGCTATTGATGTTGTAATTATGGGAAATGAGCATCTCTACAACATCATGAAAGAAAAAGATGCTATTTATATGAAGCCTGATTTTTCTGATGAAGACGGTGTACGTGCGGCCGAGCTTGAGGGAGAGTTTGCTGAACTAGGTGGTTGGGAAGCTGAAAGTGAAGCCTCACAATTATTGCAAAATCTCAATATTCCGGAAGATCTTCACTACCAAAATATGAGCGAGCTCTCTAACGGAGACAAGGTTAAAGTACTCTTAGCCAAAGCCCTTTTTGGTAAACCTGATGTCTTACTTCTGGACGAGCCAACTAACGGTTTGGATATTCAGTCTATTACTTGGCTGGAAGACTTTCTTATCGATTTTGACAATACAGTTATTGTTGTATCCCACGACCGCCACTTTTTGAATAAAGTCTGCACTCATATGGCCGACCTTGACTTTGGAAAAATCAAGCTCTATGTCGGAAACTATGATTTCTGGAAAGAATCAAGTGAACTAGCGGCTAAGCTGCTCGCTGACCGAAATGCCAAAGCAGAAGAAAAAATCAAGCAACTTCAAGAATTTGTTGCTCGTTTTTCTGCCAATGCTTCAAAATCAAAACAAGCAACTTCTCGTAAAAAGATGCTTGACAAGATTGAGTTAGAAGAAATTGTTCCATCTAGCCGTAAATACCCATTTATCAGCTTCAAAGCAGAACGTGAGATCGGTAATGATCTCTTGACAGTGGAAAACCTTTCTGTCAAGATAGACGGAGAAACTATTCTTGATAATATTAACTTCATTTTACGTCCTGGCGATAAAACAGCTTTGATTGGTCAAAACGACATCCAAACAACAGCTTTAATTCGTGCTTTAATGGGTGATATTGAGTATGAAGGAACTGTCAAGTGGGGTGTCACAACCAGTCAATCTTACCTACCAAAAGATAATTCTCGTGACTTTGCTAGTGGTGAATCAATCCTTGACTGGCTGCGTCAATTTGCTAGCAAAGAAGAGGATGACAACACCTTCCTCCGAGGTTTCCTTGGACGCATGCTTTTTTCTGGAGATGAGGTTAACAAGTCTGTCAATGTCTTGTCAGGAGGAGAAAAAGTTCGGGTTATGCTATCTAAGCTGATGTTGCTTAAATCCAACGTTTTAGTCTTGGACGATCCAACCAATCACTTAGATTTGGAATCAATCTCCAGCTTAAATGATGGCTTGAAAAACTTCAAAGGATCCATTATTTTTGCCAGTCACGACCATGAATTTATTCAAACCTTGGCCAACCATATCATTGTCCTGTCTAAAAATGGTGTGATTGACCGCATTGACGAAACCTATGATGAATTCTTGGAAAATCAAGAAGTTCAGGCAAAAGTCAAAGAACTTTGGAAAGATTAATCTCTTGTCAATTTACGTTTACAAAGCTTTACAGAGGCATGAAACAACGTTTCTGCCTCTTTCTATATAAGAAATATGAATCACATTAAAGAATATTTTAAAAAAAATTGGCCTTATTTTTGTGCCTTCCTTCTTCCATTTTTCATCATGTTCTTTATCTACTTGATGTATGGAATTTATTGGAATAGTGAGACGTCTCCCTTGCTTGGTGATGGTTTTCATCAGTATGTCATTTTTGACACCAACCTAAGAAATATCCTTCATGGCACAGATAGTATTTTCTATACTTTCTCCAGCGGACTTGGGCAGAATTTCTATGCTTTATCCAGTTATTATTTAGGTAGCTTCTTATCTCCCTTGGTTTATTTCTTTGATTTGAAATCAATGCCAGATGCCATCTATCTATTTACCTTAATCAAGTTTGGATTAATTGGACTCTCTGCCTTTATCAGCATCAAAGGAATATTCAAAAAGATTCCAGCTTTACTCATCATCACTCTTTCAACTTCATTTTCTTTAATGAGTTTTTCAGTCAGTCAATTGGAAATTAAAACCTGGCTGGATGTGTTTATCCTTGCACCTTTAATTGTTCTAGGTTTACATAGGTTGATAACTGGAAAAGGAAGAGTACTATACTTTACAACACTGTCAATTCTCTTCATCCAAAATTATTATTTTGGATATATGATGGCAATCTTTTTGGCCTTTTGGTACCTTCTTCAATTATCTTGGGATTTCAAAAATAGAATTAAAAGTTTACTTGACTTTACAATCGTATCTGCTTTAGCAGGTCTGACTAGCCTAATCATGATTCTGCCAACTTACCTAGACATAAGTACTCATGGTGAAACCTTGACAAAAGTTTCTTCTTTGCTGACAGAAAAAAGTTGGTTCTTAGATGTGTTTGCTAAAAATTTTATTGGCAGTTTTGATACAACCAAGTATGGTTCTATCCCTATGATTTATGTCGGCACCTTCCCATTGATTCTTGCTATCTTATTTTTCACCTTAAAATCTGTTAAGTTTCACGTGAAACTTTGCTACTTTTTACTCATTGCAATTTTCATAGCTAGTTTTTATCTTCAATATTTAGACTTACTTTGGCAGGGAATGCATGCTCCGAACATGTTTCTTCACCGTTATTCTTGGTTATTTTCTCTGGTAGTTATCTATATGGCTGCTGAGACTTTAAATCGTTGGAAAGATGTGAAAGTAATGAATGTTGCCATTAGTTTCACTTTGCTCAGCCTCGGATTCATTATGACGTTTATTCAGAGAAAACATTATGACTTTTTGGGTCCTGAGAATTATATTCTAACATTAGAATTTCTGCTGGCTTATCTCTTGATTAGCTTTGTCTTAGCAAAATCTTCGATTCAACCAAAAATCATTCTCCCTGTCTTGCTTTTCTTTGTTACTTTTGAATTGTCGCTTAATTCCTATTATCAAGTTGGAGGAATTGCTAAAGAATGGGTATTTGCCACTCGTTCATCTTATGCTAGCCACCTTGACGAGATTGACAAGCTTGTCAATTATTCCAAAAAGAAAAATATTGACTTCTTTAGAACTGAAAGATTGAATCCACAAACGGGAAATGACAGTATGAAATTCAACTACAATGGAATTTCCCAGTTCTCATCTGTCAGAAATACTCAGGCAAGTTCCACTTTAGATAAACTTGGTTTTAAATCAGCAGGAACAAATCTGAATCTCCGTTATCAAAACAACAGTATTTTAATGGACAGTATTTTTGGTGTTCGCTACAATCTATCTGAAACAGATCCTCAAAAATTTGGTTTTCTTCCTGAAAAAACTGAAAAAGAAATGTCTCTCTACCAAAATGATGCTGCACTTGGTTTAGCTTTTCTGACCAATGATATTTACCATGATGTCAAGTTTACAAATTTGACTTTAGATAATCAGACAGAATTTTTGAATCGATTGACTGGCTTTGATTTTAAATATTATGACAAAGTAGATGCTATAACTACTAATGAAAATGTCAAGCAAATTGGTAACAGAGTGACTGTGGATGTTGACAGAGAACAGAATACAAGCTTTGCTAGCGTAGTCTATACTGTCAATGTACCTGCTAACAGTCAACTATATGTCAATGTCGCTGGGATTGATTTTAGTAATGATGATCAGACAGATGTTGACATTACTGTCAATAACTTTACAGAACATTATACAACTAATAATGTTTTCCCTTTCTTTAATGCTGGCTATTTTAGTCAAAGTCAAACAGTATCTATTCGCTTTACATTCCCAGACAATTCGACAGTTTCATTTGATACGCCAGAATTTTTTGCCGTTAATGCTGAGCAATATCAAAATGTCATTCAAAAATTAAAAGAGCAGCCCGTTTCCACAACTACTGATTTAAACACAGTAAAAACAAATTATAGAGCGGAAAAGGATACTTCATTATTCTTTACCATTCCTTATGATAAGGGATGGTCAGCCACTCTTAATGAGAAGCCTGTCACACTAAAACGAGCTCAAAACGGTTTTATGAAATTAGATGTGAAAAAAGGAGAAGGAAAAGTTGTCCTCACTTTCATTCCTAATGGACTGAAAGAAGGTGGCATTGCCTTCATATCTGGCATAATCTTATTTGTTTGCTATAATTTTCTACGTAGGAGACGACATAGAATGTAAATATATAAAAAATAAGGCTCTTCATTAAAATGCTAGTGAAGGCCTTTTCTTGAACAATAAAAAAACACTCACTAGGAGTGTCTCTAGCTCCGGCAGTAGGACTCGAACCTACGACATCATGATTAACAGTCATGC
>ERZ781275.33-NODE-33-length-148976-cov-43.375803_pt1 | contig 148976 bp, 137 predicted proteins | sample MGYA00375853_ERZ781275 | MGnify/ENA primary metagenome ERZ781275 (study PRJEB29790, sample SAMN03653691) | human gut metagenome | host: Homo sapiens | place: USA: Dallas, Texas | collected 2012-07-23 | study: EMG produced TPA metagenomics assembly of the Gut...
CTAAATGGTTCCACCTGTACCCATACCGAACACAGTAGTTAAGCATTTAGAGGCCAAAAGTACTTGCATGGAGACGTGCTGGGAGGATAGGAAGTTGCCAGTTAGAGCCTTTAGGCTCATTATAATGGAATATGGCGGCTATGGTGAAGCGGTCAACACGGCGGATTGTGGCTCCGTTATTGCGTGGGTTCGATCCCCACTAGTCGCCCCATTAAATTAGGGGTATAGCTCAATTGGTAGAGTAGTGGTCTCCAAAACCATTGGTTGTGGGTTCAAGTCCTACTGCCCCTGCCATTATAGCATACAGTATTCCATTAAGTTTTATTAAAATTTTATATCATGGAGCGATACTCAAGAGGCTGAAGAGGACGGTTTGCTAAATCGTTAGGCGGCTTCGCCGTGCGAGAGTTCGAATCTCTCTCGCTCCGCCACTTTAAAAATGTAGAGTCTTTGGATTTTATAATCTAAAGGCTCTTTTTGTTTTTATTGACTTGTGATGATAAACAAGATATGATTAAGTTAGGATATAATTTTGTATCGGTCATAATAAGAAAGGAACTTTATTATGAAAAAAATGGTTAAATACTTTATGATGGTTATTACCTTATGTATATTTGCTTTAACGGCAAATAGTTTTTCCATGGCTGAAGCTTCAGCATTATATACTCCAGCTAGCTATTGGAATAATGATACAAATTATCCATTAGCATTTTCACAAAACGGTGTAAATAGATATGTTGACTTATCTTCAGCAAAAATTATTGAGCAAGAAGAAAAAGTTGAAGAAAATACCAAAACAGCAGTATTTTCTTATGATGTTGTGATGGTAGATGGAGATAAAACAACAAAATTCACTTATAAAACGATGATAAGATTTATAAATGATGAAATGTATGTTGCTAGTGCTAGAGGAAATGGCGATGGCTGGTTCCAATTAAGCAGTCGTTCTTTTGATCAACCACAATATAATGCAACGCTGATTTTAGCAGATTATTTTGGGATAAATAAATAAAAAATAATAGTAGAAAAGGCAGTTTATGATTAATTTCATAAACTGCCTTTTTTTAATGGATTTTTATGAACCATTTGAAGAAATGGAAGCTAATAATGTTTGGTTTTTTTCTTCTAGATCTAATTCATATTCAACAATTTTACGTTTTTCTTCTATAGTTAATTTGTGATCTGGTTTTGTTAAAACGGGAGAATTGTCAATATTTTTTGAAGTCAATAATCTTAATAAAGAAAGAAAATGTTGACGATCTTTAGCTGGTAAATTGATATATTTTGTAATAAAAGATATATCATCTATATTTAGATTATATTCATTAGCTAGTTTTTCTAAGTTATCAGTTGCTTTTGGATTGGGTTTATCTTTTATATTTAGATTATCATAAATCAATGAATTTATATCAACATCTAAAGCATCTGTGATAGCTATAAGAGTACCAATTTTGGGATCTTTGATAACAGAAGATAAAATCTTATTCAAAGTACTGAGGGGAATACCTGATTTTTGAGCTAAAACTTCATTAGTATAACCTTTTTCTTGTTTTATTTTTTTTATTTTTTCCAATATAGGTTTAAAGGATTCCATAATATATTATTCCTCCATTTCGGATTATTGAAATAGTATATCATTTATAAATTTTAGTGTAAAGTTGATAGATTTCTAAAAATTTTAATATTTCCTTTGAGTTATTTGACTTTTTCCATAAATGGAAGTAAAATAAAACTAAAATATTTCCATATTTGGAAAGGTGGCGATGTTATGTATAATAATTTAGTTAATGAGATTGTAAAAAAAGGCTATAAAACAGAAGAAATAGCACATATATTAGCTAATTTGCTAAATTGTTCAGAAGAAATTATCGAAAATAAGCTAAAACATGTTGGGGAATTTACATTCCAAGAAGTAATAAAGATAAATAGTGAGATTTTTAATAATGAAATGGATATAAAATATCTATTTACAGAAAAACAAGATAATGAAGCTACATATCATGACGATATTATACAGAAATCAAAGCCGTCTAAATGGTGGATATAAATGAATAGTATTTATTTTATTATTTTTTGGAGCAATAATTACTAAACCGAGGGAGGATATTTTTATGGCAAGTAATAAAAAAGCCCAGATTTTAGCAGCAGTAATGTGTGCTTCTTCCATTTTTGGAAGTTATACAGTGGTATCAGCAGCAGATACACCTACTAAAATAGAAAGTACAGATAAAAATTCATCTGTAACAGCTAATGGTAGTACTATCACAGCTACAGCTGGAGCACAAGGTAGTCAACAATCTACAATTACTTTAGGTAATAAAAGTTTAGCTATTAATGTTGGTAAACAAACAACAACAGATGGAACTACTTATGGTACATTTACTTTAAATAGTAGTAATCTTGCTGTAAATAATAGTGGTTTGTCTGTTAAAAATACTAAGGGAATTGTAGTGGGTAGTATTAGTAATACAGGAGCTATTACTGGTACAGGATTAACTATAAAAAATGGTACTGGTACTACATTAGCAAGTTTAAATAATAATGGGTTGAATATTTATGATGGTATTAATACGAAAGCAACAGCTACTATTACTAAGGCAGGGGCTATTACTGGTACAGGATTAACTGTAAAAGCAGTATCTGATACTATTAAACCAGAGGGCAATTATGTTGAATCAAAAGTAACAACTAGTGGAGTAGCAGATACTATAAAACAGGGTGGTTTTACTAGAGCTACATCTAATGTAACAACTAATTCTATAAAAGATACAATATACACTGACAGTGGAACAGAATTGTCATCTATAAATGTATTTAAAAATACTGCTGCAAATGGTATTGAAAATGGTAAAGTATCATTAACAGCTAAAAAAATAGTTACTGATAATCAAACATCAACTACAACAACATCTACTTTAACTTTAGGTGGAGATAATGCAAGTTTAAAAGTAGGTAACTATGGATTTACTGTTGATAGTAATAACAATGTATTATTTAGCGGTAAAAATGCAAGCTTAACATCTACAGGATTAACTGTAAATGGAACAGGAACTTCTAGTATTAAATCTACAAATGCAACAACAGGTGCTATGGGACAAAGCCAAGTATCTTACAATGGTGTAACAGATACAGTAACAAATGCATCTAATCAAACACTAGCACAATCACAAGTAAATACTGCTGGTATAACATTAACAGCTAATAAATATGATGAAGAAAATACTAAAACATCATCTTCATTATCGATAAAAGGTGATAGTGCAACATTAACATCAGGTACTGCTTATGTGAAAGTAGATAATACTTTAGGAAATGTAACATTATCTGGTAATAATGCAACATTATCTGGTAGTACATTTACATTAAAAGATGCAACAAATGGAAAAACTTTAGCAAGCTTAGGTGCTAGTGGATTAAGCATTAATAATGCTGATGGTATTAAAGTTGGTGGTATTAGTAATACTGGAAATCTTATAGCTAATGATGGAATGAATGTTACAGATAAGAATTCTAGTTGGGTAACTATTGGAACATCAACAATGCAAAAGGACATAGTAGCTACTACAACTACATCATATGCTGGAATTACTAATAAAATTGATACAACATTAGCTGGTAATAAAACATATACATCTGGTACAGTAGTAGGACCTACAAGTGTAACAACAACTGTACAAGGTAGTACTACAACAGATGCGATTTCTGGTAATAAGAATAAAACAACATCTACAGTAAGTGCTACAGGTGTAACAGATACAGTATACAATGTAAAAGGCAATCAAGTAGCTTCTTCAAGTGTAACAACAAATGGCATTGTTAATACAACAACAAATTTAAGTATAGATGGATCTACTAATAATACAATGAGTACTAGTATATATCAAGATAAAAGAGGTATATCTGCAAGTGCTACTAAAAAAGATGAAAATGGAACAGTTGGTACATCAACTTTAACTTTAGCTGGAAATAGTGCAAGCTTGAAAGTAGGTAACTATGGATTTGCTGTTGATAGTAATAATAATGTATCAATTGCTGGTAACAATGCAACATTATCTGGTAGTACATTTTCATTAAAAGATGCAACAAATGGAAAAACTTTAGCAAGCTTAGGTGCTAGTGGATTAAGCATTAATAATGCTGATGGTATTAAAGTTGGTGGTATTAGTAATACTGGAAATCTTATAGCTAATGATGGAATGAATGTTACAGATAAGAATTCTAGTTGGGTAACTATTGGAACATCAACAATGCAAAAGGACATAGTAGCTACTACAACTACATCATATGCTGGAATTACTAATAAAATTGATACAACATTAGCTGGTAATAAAACATATACATCTGGTACAGTAGTAGGACCTACAAGTGTAACAACAACTGTACAAGGTAGTACTACAACAGATGCGATTTCTGGTAATAAGAATAAAACAACATCTACAGTAAGTGCTACAGGTGTAACAGATACAGTATACAATGTAAAAGGCAATCAAGTAGCTTCTTCAAGTGTAACAACAAATGGCATTGTTAATACAACAACAAATTTAAGTATAGATGGATCTACTAATAATACAATGAGTACTAGTATATATCAAGATAAAAGAGGTATATCTGCAAGTGCTACTAAAAAAGATGAAAATGGAACAGTTGGTACATCAACTTTAACTTTAGCTGGAAATAGTGCAAGCTTGAAAGTAGGTAACTATGGATTTGCTGTTGATAGTAATAATAATGTATCAATTGCTGGTAATAATGCAACATTATCTGGTAGTACATTTACATTAAAAGATGCTAATGGTAAAACAGCAACATTAAATACTAGTGGATTAACATTAAAAGATGAAGATGGTAATACTACTGGTGGTATTAGTTCTACAGGTGCTATTACTGGTACAAGCTTAAGAATTACTACTTCTGAAGATACAAATGGAAATAAAACAGTATCTACTGTAGCAACTAATGGTGTAACAGATACGGTAACAAATAATAAAACTAATAATAAAACAACATCTCAAGTAGGTGCTACTGGTGTAACAGATGCAGTGTATGGTACTGATGGAGCTAGAGTAGCATATTCAAATGTAGGAACAGGTGGCATTTCTAATACAACATCTTTAAAAACTACTACAGGAAAAATAGATACAGCGATTAATCAGAATACATCTGGAATAGGTATTAGCTCTACAAAATATGATACTAATAATAATGTTACAGATAAAACATCTTTAACTATGAATGGTTCAGCTAACAATATTACTTCTATTAAATACAATGATAGTAATAAGACTGCAGAAACTACATCTGTTAGTGTAAATGGTGCTACATCATCTATTACTTCTTATGGAAATTATGTTTATGGTGAAGATGAAAAAGCAACATCTTATAATCAAGCCTCTATAAGCTTAAATGGTAATACTGGTACAGCTACAATAAGAGGTGGTAGTAACACAGCTTCTTCAACATTGACTCTTAATGAAGCAGGTGTAGCTTTATCTGGTAAAAATGTAGGCTTAAATGCAAATGGATTAACATTGTACAAAGATGTTGATGGTGTAAAAACTCAATATGCAAGTTTATCTGCTGGTGGTTTAGATGTAAAGGGTACAGGTAGTACTACTATTAAATCTACAAATGCAACAACAGGTGCTATAGGACAAAGCCAAGTATCTTATAATGGTGTAACAGATAGCTTTACAAAAGATGATGTAACAAATTCTGTAACAACAAATGCTAATGGAACAACTTTTTCAAGTACAGGAAATGGTTCTACAACAATAAAAGGTGACACAATAAAAACTACTAATCTTATAGTTAATGGTAAAGATATAGGAGGAGTAGCTACTGATGTAGCAGGTATTGATCGTAATACTGAAAACGAAGATGGATTAGGTTATTATACTCAAATTGAAGGAAAAACAAAAATATATAACACAGGTCGTTTTTCTACAGCTAATGGTAATTTTGTAGTAGATCCATATGGAAGCATAACATCAAAAGCTGGTAATTACCGTTTTAATATGGATAGAACAAGTGGTTTTGATTTGGGCTATGCAGCAACAACTAGTTTCACTTTAGATAACACAGGTGTAAGTCTTGGTTTTAGAAATAACAGTTTTATATTAGATAAAAATGGTGCAACATTTATAAATGCTAATGGAGAAAATGTATCTTTTACATATATTAATGGTGGAACTATTACAACAGGTGAAACTGTAATAAATGGTTCTTCAATCACTACAAAAGATTTATATGTAGATAATATTCATTTGAATGGTGCTATTACAGATGGTAATGGTAATGTTGTAGGTGGAGGAGATTTATCACTTGGTGCAGATGGTACATTAGATCTTAAATATAATGCTAATGGTATTACTAATACTTTTGTTAGTGGTGCAACAGGGGTTCATTCTTCCTTTAGCAATGGTACAACAACAGCTAGCAGTAGTGTAGGATATATTGATGATAAAAATACAATAGGAATTAAAGATCAAGTAGGAAATACTAGTGTTACTACAACTACTGATGGTACAACATTTGCAAATGGTAGTGGTTCTACAACAATTAATGGTGGTAATATTACAACAACTGGTGATGTAACAGTTGGTGGAGATTTATCTGTTGGAGATAACTTTAAAGTTGATGGAGCAACTGGTAATGTAACTGGTGGAACATATAATGGAGTACAAATTTCTACAGATAAAAATGGTAATGCTATAATTGGTGGCACAAATATCGGCGATTTAGCAACAAATGAAGAAGTAAATAAAGTAAATGATAAAGTAGATGCAGTTGATAATAAAGTTGGAGATACATCAAAACTTGATAAAGAAATTACAGACAATCAGAATTATAAAGATAATCAAAATCTTGTTGGTGCAGTAAATGCCGAAGCTGATATTCGTCGTAATGAAATTTCTAGAATTGATGGTCAGATTGAACAATTAGATGGTAGAGTAGGTAGTTTGGAAAATCGTATGAGTGATGTAGAAGATCGCATTGATAAAGTAGGTGCTATGTCTGCAGCTATCGCAAACCTTCGTACTATGGGATTTGACCCAGAAGCTCCAACAGAAATCGCTATTGGTGTAGGTCAGTATAAGAGCGAAACAGGTCTTGCTCTTGGTGTATTCCATTATCCAAATCAAGACTTCATGCTCAGTGCAAGCATCAAGCATTTCCACTTCTGGTGATGAAGTAATGGGCGGTATCGGTGCTACATGGAAACTCGGTCGTAAATCTGCTGCTGAAAAAGCAAAAGATGAAGAAGCAAGACGTCTTGAAAAAGCTGAAGAAATGAAAAAATTAGCTCAAGATGCAAAAGTAAAAGCTCAGGCTGAAAGACATGCTAAATTATTAGCAGAAAGAGAAGCTCAAAAAACAGCTTAATAGTTAAATTATAAGTTATAAATCTAGAGGATAAGCGACAGATATTCTGTCGCTTATCTATTATAAAAAAATAGTGATAGTAAAGGACGTTGTTTAATATGAAAAAAGTTATATTTACAGTAACATTAATTATGATGATGGCTTTTAGTGGATTATGTTTTGCAGCTGATGGTAATGATTTAAATAAAGAACAAAAAGTAGCAGAAACTTTTATGGAAGTATTTACTAAAGATCAAATTCCTGCATATGATGTAGTTAGTAAAGATTTTTCAGATACCTTAAAAACAAATGTAAATGAAAAAGCTTACAAAGATTTATCTAAACAAATCAAAGAACAATATGGTAATGTCAAAGAAGTTAAGTTCTATAATTTTCAAAGATTTGACCAAGGCGATAGAGTAACTTATGTAGCAGCATTTGATAAAGAACAAGCTGTAGCTATTATGCTTGCATTTGATAAAGACAAAAAATTAACAGATTATGTATTTACTCCATTACAAGTAGAAGAAGCTTCTAAATAATATAGGTAGTGAATATGGACATTCTAAAAGATAATATAGGCATAATAGGAGTTTTTTTTGTAGTTATTATAGGTGTGGGTATATTTTTTTTGAGTAAACCTGCAAAACCAGTAGAAGCACAATCAAATAAAATGATTGGAGAAACAAATATTGGTACTGTATATATAGATACAGATACTATAGAAACAGTAAAAAAAGATGGACATTTTTATTTAATAGTATCTGCTGAAGAACACTACAAAGAAAGTGATTTTTTAACTGAACTTAGAAAAGGTGAAGATTTAAAAGATACTGTTTCTTCATTAACATTATATATGTTTACTAATGATGGAAGATATTATTGTATGCCACAAAGATATTTAATTGATTCACAAGGTAAAGTTTGTGGTGATTTAGGTTCTAGTATGCAATTACAAATGATTGATGATGAAATAATTTTTAAGATTTATACAAATGCATTAAAAACTTTAGAAGATAAAAATCGTTTTCGAAAAATGATGGAGAAATAAATGCATTTAAATAAGATATGCCCAGTTTGTCATCAATCTTTCGAAGCTAGAAGAAAAGATCAAGTGTATTGTACCTATTATTGTCGAAAAAAACATCATAAAGAAACATACTATAGTAAAAATAGGATTGTAGAAGATTTTAATGATGAAGATACACATGTTATATTAAGAAAATTTAGATGTAAAAAATGTCATGAATTAGTAACAGTTGTGAATAAGCATGATAGGCGATCTATTTTTTGTTCACCTCGTTGTGAAAAGTTATATTGGAAACATCCTAAAAAGATAATAAATAAAAATTAAATATTGTAAAGAAGAAAGTAAAAGAGGAAATTAAATTTTTTAATTTAATTTCCTTTTTTTATTTGCTTTTTTTTATTTTTTATGTATAATAAAGGTAATAGGTATTACCTTTTAAGAAAGAGGGTTGATTATGGAACAAATTGGGAAAAAAGACTATATTAATGAAAAAATTCCTGTAAGTAAATTAACAATATTAGGGTTTCAACATGTATTAGTAATGTATTCAGCGGCAGTAATTGTGCCAATAATTTTAGCTAATGCTTTGCAATTATCTAATTTAGATTTAGCTTTTTTGATTTCGGCAGATTTATTTACTTGTGGTATTGCTACTTTTTTACAATCCTTTGGTATTGGTCGATTTATTGGAATTAAATTACCAGTAGTATTGGGATGTGCAGTAATAACTTTAGGTCCTATGATTTCTATCGGTAAAACTGGTGGAATGACAGTTTTATATGGTGCAATTTTATTATCTAGTGTATTAGTTTTTGCGTGTTCATTTTTTATTAATAAGATTATTAAATTCTTTCCACCAATAGTAATAGGGTCTTTAGTAACTATCATTGGGTTTTCACTAGTTCCTTTGGCTTTACAAGATATGGCAGGTGGAATTGGATCAGAAAATTTTGGTGACCCAATAAATTATTTAGTTGCTATTTTTGTATTGATAATTATTTTGTTGATAAATCGTTTTTGCAAAGGTTTTGCAAAATCTATAGCTATTTTAGTAGGCTTAATTTTAGGTACAATATTTGCTAGTTTTTTTGGTATGGTAGATTTATCTCATCTAAATGATGCAGATTGGTTTAAGCTTATTCATCCATTGCATTTTGGTGCTCCAGAATTCACATTCAACAGTGTAGTTGTAATGTCTATCTTTTTAGTTATTAGTGTAGCTGAATCTGTGGGGATTTTTTACATGATTGCTGATATTTGTGAAGTGAAAATAACGCCAAAAGATATAGCAAATGGTATTCGAGCTGAAGGTTGTGCTCAATTTTTAGGCGGATTATTCAATTCTTTCCCATATGTTACCTTTTCTGAAAATGCAGGACTTATGACTGTTACAGGCGTAAGAAATAGATTTGTATTAGTAGCTGCAGCAATTATTTTAGTTATCTTAGGTCTTGTTCCTAAATTTGCGATGCTCACTACATTAATTCCTCATCCAGTATTAGGAGGAGCTATGATATGTCTATTTGGTACAATTGGTGCAAATGGTATTAAAATCTTATCTAGTGTAGATTTTAAAAAGAATGAGAATATTATTATTGTAGCTTGTAGTATTGGTATTGGTTTAGGAACAACTGTTACACCAGGGCTTTTTAATGAAATGCCAGAAATTTTGAAAATGCTTCTAGAAAATGGTATTTTTACAGGCACTGTTACAGCTATTATTTTGAATACTTTATTTAATTATAGTGAAATTTTTAAAACAAAATAAAATATGGATATATCTGGTAGAGATAAATTGACAGCTTGATTTTTTCAGTCATATAATTAAAACAAAATTAGTTAATTAGTAGAGGAATTGTAAATGAAATTTTGTAAAGTAAAAGAACAAGCATTGAGTCAATTGACAAAACAATCTATTTTACAGTATATACAATCAATGGATTTATCTATATCAAACAAGCTCCCTAGAGAAGAATTATTGGCTCAAGAATTAGGTGTTAGTAGAATTACTGTAAGAAGTGCATTAAATGAGCTTGCTAGTGAAGGTATTATTTTTCGTAAACAGGGAAAAGGAACATTCGTTAATCAACAAGCTTTGGGCATGAATGTAGTATTTAATCCTATTGGAGATTTACGTGATGTAATTGCTAATAGTGGTTATGAGGTAAAAACAGAAGTGTTATCTACTAATAAGCGTTTAGCTACAGATGATGAAGCTAAGAAATTACAGTTAGATAATAATGAGGAAGTTTTTATTGTTGAGCGAATGTTTTATGCTAATGAGATGCCAGCTATTTATTGTGTTGATAGAATTCCTGTAAAAATAGTTAAAGAGAATTTTTTGCAAAACTGCTTAGATATGTCTATATATAAATATTTTAGCGAATTTTTAAAGCGTACAATTATTTGGGACAAAGTAGAATTATCTACAATAACAAATCAGGAATTATCTTCTTTGACTGATTATTTTAAATGTGAACAAATAACAAGCTTTTTAAATTGCGATATTATCAATTTTGATAATAATGATAAACCTGTCTTTTATGCTAATGAATATGTAGATACAAAATTTATTCATTATCAATTAATTAGACAAAAGAAATATTAATTATAAGTAATTTGTGAGGTAAAATTATGGATCATTTATTTTATTTAAGAAAAGCAATTGAAGTATCAAAAAAATCTCGTGAACATGGAAATACTCCATTTGGTGCTATCTTAGTAGACGGTGAAGGCAATATTTTATTAGAACAAGAAAATATTGAAATCACAGAATATAATTGTAGTGGTCATGCTGAAACTAGCTTAATGATAAAAGCTTCTAAAAAATACAGTAAAGATTTCTTATGGAATTGCACTCTTTATTCTACTGCTGAACCTTGTGCAATGTGTGCAGGTGCTATATATTGGGGTAATGTAGGTAAAGTAGTTTATGGTATTAGTGAAAAACGCCTTTTGGAATTAACTGGTGATGATGAACAAAATCCTACTTTTGATTTACCATGTAGAGAAGTATTCGCTAGAGGTCAAAAAGATATAAAAGTAGAAGGTCCATTCCCAGAAGTGGAAAATGAAGTAGTAGAAGTTCATAAAGATTATTGGAATAAATAATTTAAGATAAATAATAAAATAAGTAATATAGGAAAGCTTGATGAAATCTTAGAAAATATAGATAAGATTTTATCAAGCTTTTTATTTTTAGCTATTAATCATAGAGCATTTTGTAAATAATAAGGTTTATTATGGATAAAATGTATAAAATTTTTATCTTTTTTCTTAAAAATAATGTAAATATGTAAATTTTTTATGGATTGTATGATATAATGGAAAGCGTATTATTTTATAAATTAAGGGTGTGATAATTTGAAAAATCTTAGTATGAGCGCTAAAGTTTTTCTAGGTTTTGGGATAGGGATTATCTTAGGTCTTATTTTTCAAAAAGATATTTTATGGTTACAACCTATTGGAGATTTATTTTTAAAACTCATTAAAATGATTGTTGTTCCTGTTGTATTTTTATCTATTATTAGTGGAATATCTAGTATAGGTGATATTGGAAAATTAAAACGCATAGGAACAAAGGTAGTAGGGTTTTATATTGTAACTACAGTGCTTTCTGCAATTATTGGTCTTATTGTGGCACATATAATGAAGCCAGGTGCTGATTTTGCTGTAAGTCAAATTGTAGATACAGGCGAAGTGATAAAACCTGCTGAGCCAATGACTGTTAGCCAGACTATTTTGAGCATGGTTCCTGATAATCCGATAACAGCTTTAGCTACAGGTAATTTAATGCAAATTATCGTATTTGGGGTATTTATTGGTATTGCGATAACTATTTTGGGTGATAGAGTAAAAAATATTAAAAAAGTTATTGATGAAGCCAATATTATTATGTTTAAAATCACAGATATGGTAATGCAAGTAACTCCATTTGGGGTAACTGCTTTAGTTGCTTGTAGTGTTGGCGAATATGGTTTATCTATTTTTAATATTTTAGGTAAATTTATTTTAACTCATTACATAGGTGCTTTTTCTGTAGTGTTATTTATGTATGTATTTATTATTAAATACATTGCTAAGATTTCATTGAAAGATTTCTTTACTAAAATTACAGAGGTTTGGTTAGTAGCATTTAGTACAACAAGTAGTTCTGGTACTTTACCTGTTAGCTTACGTGTTACTGAAGAAAAATTTAAAGTAAAAGATGAATTGGCATCATTTACTTTGCCTATTGGTGCAACTATCAATATGAATGGGATTGCTGTATATTATGCTGTTACTGTATTATTTGTAGCTCAAGTATATGGTGTAGAACTTTCTTTAATGCAACAAGTGATGTTTATCTTTATGACTACATTGATTTCCATAGGTACTCCTGGTATTCCAAACAGTGGCATTGTATTGACTATAATGTTACTTACAACAATGGGGCTTCCTATTGAAATTATGGGTATGATAGTTGGTATCTTCCGTTTAATAGATATGATTCATACTGCACTCAATGTAACAGGCGATGTAGTAAGTACATTGGCTGTAGCACGTATTGAACATATGTATAAAGAATAATTTTAAAGGTGGATTATTATGAGTGATGAAAATAATAAAATGAAGCGAGGGCTGAAAAATCGCCATATGCAAATGATTGCACTTGGTACTTCTATTGGTACGGGGCTGTTTTATGGTTCTGCACCAACAATTAAATTAGTAGGTCCAGGGATTATTTTATCTTATGCTTTAGCTGGTGTTTTCATTTTCTGTATCATGAGAATGGTAGGGGAAATGTCTGTAAAAGAGCCTGTTTCTGGTTCATTTGTTTATTTTGCGAATAAATATTTAGGTCCTTTTGCAGGTTATTTAGCAGGTTGGAATTATTGGTTTTTATATTTATTAGTTTGCTTTGCGGAATTATCTGCAATTGCTATTTATGTAAATTATTGGTTTCCTGATGTACCTCATTGGATAACAGTTTTAGTCTGTATTGTAGTAGTAACAACTGTAAATTTAATCAATGTAAAAACTTTTGGTGAAGCAGAATTTTGGGCATCATTTATTAAAATTTTAGCTATCTGCTGTATGATTGTATTTGGTTTTTATTTGATATTTACAACAATGGGACCATTTCCTGATAATTTTAGTAATTTATGGAATAATGGTGGCTTTTTCCCTAATGGTGCTTGGGGATTTGCACAGTCTTTAGCTGTAGTTATGTTTTCTTTTGGCGGTGTAGAATTAATCGGTATTGCAGCAGGAGAAGCTGAAAATCCAGAAAAAACTTTACCAAGAGCTATAAATGAAGTATTGCTTCGTATCTTAATTTTCTACATTGGTACTATGGTAGTATTGATGACACTTGCTCCATGGGATGAAGTTGGTTTAAATGCTAGCCCATTTGTACAGATTTTCTCTAATATCGGTGTTCCAGCGGCAGCTAATATTTTAAACTTCGTAGTAATTGTAGCAGCACTTTCTGTATACAATAGTAGTTTATATAGTACATCTCGTATTTTGCACAATTTGGCGCAAAATGGAAATGCACCTAAGATGTTTGCTTCTTTATCTCGTCGTGGTATACCAATGGTAGGTATTTTGGTATCTACAGCAATTTCTTTATTGCTTGTAATTTTGACTTATATTTTACCTGAAAAAGTTTTCATGTATTTATTATCAACTGTAGTTGCAGCACTTGTTATCACATGGGCAACTATAGCTATAACTCATATGAAATTTAGAATGAAATTCATACAGGAAAATCGTTTGGATGAACTTCATTTTAAAGCATTTTTATTCCCGTATATTAATTATTTTTGTTTTATTTTCTTAGCTGCTATTGTAGTGATTATGTTCTTTATGGAAGACATGAGAATATCTTTAGGGGCATTAGTAGTTTGGGTAGCATTTATTTATATAACATATAAATTGAGAGCAAAAGTATAATAAGGTATGAATTAAGATGAAAAGCATTAACTATTGATTTTTGATAGTTAGTGCTTTTTGTCTGTAATTTTTATACATATTATTTTATTATTTATAGGGATTTTTTATTTGTTTATTGTAAAGTTGATAAGGTAAATGATAATATATTATTTATGTTTTTAGATTTTATTAAAAAAGGTGGATAGATATGGATAATAATGAACACAAAATGAAGAGGGGCTTAAAAAGTCGTCATATGCAAATGATTGCTTTAGGGGCTTCTGTTGGTACAGGTTTATTTTATGGTTCTGCACCAACAATCAAATTAGTAGGGCCTGGTATTATTTTATCTTATTTATTAGCAGGGATTTTTATTTTCTTTGTCATGAGAATGTTGGGTGAAATGTCTGTTAGAGAACCAGTATCTGGTTCTTTCAGTTATTTTGCTGATAAATATTGGCATAGATTTGCAGGTTATTTAGCAGGTTGGAATTATTGGTTTTTATATATGATAGCTGGTATGGCTGAATTATCCGCAACAGCAACATATGTCAATTTCTGGTTACCTGATTTTCCACAATGGCTCACTATTTTAATTTGTATTTTAGTAATTATAACTGTTAATTTAATCAATGTAAGTTTTTATGGTGAATCAGAATATTGGGCATCATTTATTAAAATAACAGCTATTTGCTGTATGATTGTTTTCGGTTTGTATTTAATTTTTACAACAATGGGACCATTCCCTCAAAATTTCAGTAATTTATGGGTAAATGGTGGATTTTTTCCTAACGGTGCTTGGGGCTTTGCGGCTTCTTTAGTAGTAGTTATGTTCTCTTTTGGTGGTGTAGATTTAATTGGGATAACAGCAGGAGAAGCTGAAAATCCAGAAAAAACTTTACCAAAAGCTATAAATCAAATTTTAATTCGTATTTTAATTTTCTATATCGGTACTATGGTAGTATTGATGAGTCTTTCTTCATGGGATCAAGTTGGTCTTCAAGGCAGTCCATTTGTACAGATTTTCTCTAATATTGGTATTCCAGCAGCAGCTAATATTTTAAACTTTGTTGTATTAGTAGCAGCATTATCTGCATATAATGGTATTTTATATGGTACATCTCGTATGCTTTATGGTTTAGCAAAAGAAGGAAATGCACCAAAAATTTTCGCTTCCTTATCTCGTACTGGTATTCCAATGGTAGGAATTTTAGTATCAGCAGTTATTGGTATAATTCTTGTAATAATGACATATTATTTCCCTAAAGAATTATTTATGTATTTATTATCTATTGTAGTAGCTGGCTTAATCATCAGCTGGTTTATTATCACTATTACACATATGAAATTTAGATTGAAATTTACTCGTGAAAATCGTTTAGATGAACTTAAATTTAAATCTTTATTTTATCCATATACAAATTATTTCTGTATCTTGTTCTTAATTGCAGTAGTAGTGATTATGACACAAATACCAGATATGTTGATTTCTATAATAGTTTTACCTATTTGGGTAATATTTATTTATATGACATATTTATTTAAAAAGAAAGATTAGAGGTGTAAATCATGAATTTAGAAGTAATTCATCATGTGGCAATTATCGTATCTGATTATGCGAAATCTCGTCATTTTTATGTAGATTTATTGGGTTTTGAAGTGATTAGAGAACATCATAGAGAAGATAGAAATGATTATAAGCTAGATTTAAAATTAGGTAGTTGTGAATTGGAGATTTTTGGTAAAGCAGATGCACCAAAACGTGTAAATAATCCGGAAGCTTGTGGACTTAGACATTTAGCTTTTAAAGTGGAATGTATAGAAAAGACTGTAGCAGAATTAGAAAAATTGGGCATTGAATGTGAACCAATTAGATGGGACGATTTTACGCAGAAAAAAATGACATTTTTTAAAGACCCTGATGGACTGCCATTGGAATTACATGAATAGAATATAATAAAAAGAGATTTATGAATTTGTTTATATAGAGCAAAGGTAATAAATCTCTTTTTATTTTAATAATCTTTTAATTTATTTCTAATAGATTTCTTATTGAATATGTTCATTAAAGATGATAATATAAGGTTAATGAATATATTCAATGGAGGTTGAATTTACAATGAAGAAATTTAGAATTTTATTGATGATGGTGTTATGTTTAGCTTTTGCTTCTACAGCTGCATTTGCTGCTGCTGCAAACAAAGCAGTAGATAATGTGGTAAGTATGCATGGTCAGATTGTATCTATTAATGATGACATGATTACTATAAAAGATACAAATTCTGATAATACAGTGGCTTTAATCGTGCGTTGGGATACTGAAATTTTAAATGGTAAAAATGGTGAGGATGTAGACCTCAATCGTTTACATGTAGGCGATGAATTAACAGCATATTATAGCTCTATTTCCACTCGTAGCCTCCCACCACAAAGCAGAGCATATGCACTTGTAATGGGTGATGGTCAGCATGATGGTATCTATATGCATGTTAGCAAAGTGGATAAAGTAAAAAATGGCGTTAAATTTTTAAATACTAATGAAGATATGTTCGTTACAATTCCTGAAAATGTAGAAGATGATGCTAAAGAATTAAAACAAGGTGATAAAGTTTTAGTATGGTATGATTTTGTAGCAATGAGCATGCCTGGACAAGCTACAGCTACAAAAGCAGTTATCTTAGACTAATTATTGTAAAAAGATAGCTCAGATTTTATCATTTTTATAAATTAGGGCTTCCTATGGTTTATTTAATGAATAAATGGCTATAGGAAGTCTTTTTGCTTATTTTATAAATTTTGTAAGGTTTTAGTTAATAGTGTATTTATAAGTGAAAAATTTTTTTGTATAATAAAGCAGTATAGTAAGTTTCTTGTAAATTTTAGTGATTTTGGTAAAGCGAGAAAGAAGGATTATATTGCTAAATAAAATTTTGTTAGGTTTAAATAAAAATTTAACAAAAATAATAAAAACCTTTATCTTTTTTTGGTTATTATTATGTGTCTATCGTTTGATTTTTATTTGGGGGATGAGTGAATATCTCAGTGCAGGTAGTGGACATAATTTAATTCTTACAGCAATTTATAGTGGGGCAAAATTAAGTTTGCAAACAGCAGGCGGACTTACATTATGTATGCTCATTGGTTTTATCGCTGAAACTATATGGCATAGATTAAAATATTTTCGCTATATTTGTTCATTTGTGATTTTGTTTATAACCACATTATTATTTGTAGCTAGATTTCCTTTTTATCAACAATTCCATAGCGGTTTCAATCAAATGTTATTTACAGCAATGCATGAAGATTTATATGCATTATTTATTTCTTTGGTGGAAGAATTTCAGTTGCCATTGAAATTGCTATTAATAATTGCTTTAGTTTCTATATTGAATTATGCTTTTAATAAATTTTTAGTTTATAGTTTTAAAGTTAAAAGATGGCAAATATTACCAGAGAAAATAAAAACGGTTTCCTTGCTCATGTGCATATATGTCTTAGGTACATTATCTTTATATGGCGGTGGCTGGAGCTGGAAATCTGGTGTGAATTGGGAAAATGCAGGAATTACAAATGATACATTTTTAAATGAGTCTATTTTAGATGATTATCAAGCTATTTATCGAGCATATGCAAATCAAATGCGTATGGAAGCTTGTAATGGACTTAGTTTTTCAGCGCAAAATGTGAGAGATTTAGCAAAATCTTTAACAAATAAAGATGGCGGAAATGATTTAAGTATATATCTAGCTAAAGAAGCAACAGGGGCTAAGATAGAAAAACCAAAACATATTTTTGTGATTGTATCAGAAAGCTATGCGAACTGGCCATTATTAGATAAATATAGCAATTTGCATATTGCTGATAATATGAAAAAAATAATCGCTGAAGATGATACGATTTATACTTCGCATATGTTGCCTAGTGGCTCAAGTACAGTAGGTGCTTTAATGACTATGGTTACAGGCATGGCAAATTCTAATTTATATTTGACAACTATGCCAGAAGCATTAGCAAATCCTTATATCACGGCAACAGCACCACAGATGAAAAATTTAGGCTATGAAACAAGTTTTTGGTATGCTGGTCCTGCTACATGGGAAAATATTCAAGAATTTACATTAGCACAAGGCTTTGATAATTTTTATAGTAGAGGCAATATTGACCCTAATGCTACAGGTAGCGTATGGGGCGCTGATGATGAATATTTATATGATGCTATTTTTAAACAGATTGATGATAATAAAATGACTTTTTCAGTGATTTTAAATACATCAAATCATTCACCATTTAATATTGACTTAGAAAAAGAAGGTTTTGATGTTAGTAAAGTGATTGAAGGTTTGCCTGATAAAGAAAAAAATAATCAAGAATTAATCAAAGAGCTTGGTCATTTTTGGTATGCAGATAAGATGGCAAGTGATTTCATCAATAAAGTCAAAGCAAAATATCCAGATAGTTTATTTATTTTTGTGGGCGACCATGCTGATAGATATAATATCGATAAAGTACCTACAATGTATGAACGCTATAGCGTGCCACTTATCATCACAGGAAAAGGCATACAAAAAGATTTATTGCCAGAAGATATGGCAGGAAGTCAAATAGATATTATGCCAACAGTGATAGATTTAATAGCTCCAGAAGGTTTTACTTATTATAGTGTGGGGAAATCTTTGAGTGAAAATAAATTAGGTCAAAGTTATGCTTTTTGGATAACTGCTGATGCTATCGGCAATACTGATGATTTAGTAGAAAAACCACAATATTTTAATCGTGAAGCCTTGCCAGATAGAACTGTTTTAGAAAATTATATCAATGGTGTAAGAGCTATTTCTTGGTGGCTTGGCAAATATGGTACAATTATAGATGAAGCCTTGTTGCAGTAAAATAAGAATAAGGTATAATTATATAGAAAAATAAAAAAGATAGGGTGAATAATTTTGAGTAATTTAGAAGTTGGTATTGTAGGATTGCCAAATGTGGGTAAATCTACTTTATTTAATGCTATTACAAAAGCAGGTGCAGAAGCAGCAAACTATCCATTTTGCACAATTGAACCAAATGTAGGTGTTGTAGATGTTCCTGATGAAAGATTAAAAGTTCTTCATGAAATGTACAATTCTAAAAAAACTACTCCTGCAAGCGTAAGCTTTGTTGATATTGCAGGTTTAGTAAAAGGCGCTTCTCGTGGTGAAGGTTTAGGAAATAAATTCTTATCCCATATTCGTCAAGTAGATGCAGTAGCTCATGTTGTACGTTGTTTTGCTAGTGGTGATATTACTCATGTTGAAGGTAGTGTAGACCCAATTCGTGATATTGAAATCATCAACACTGAACTTTGTTTAGCAGACCTTGATTCTGTAGAAAAACGTTTAGATAGAGTTTCTCGTACAGCTAAAAGCGGTAATAAAGAAGCTCGTGCTGAAGAAGCTGTTTTGGAAAAAGTAAAAAAAGTAGTAGAAGAAGCTATTCCAGCACGTCAGGCAGAACTCAGTGAAGATGAATTAGAACTCATCAAAGATTTGAACTTATTGACTTTAAAACCTACATTATATGTAGCAAATGTAAGTGAAGATGAAGCAGCTACTGCTGAAAATGATAATGAATATGTAGCAAAAGTAAAAGAATATGCTCAAAAAGAAAATGCAGGTGTTGTAGTAATTTCCGCTAAAGTAGAATCTGAAATTGCAGAACTCGATGAAGAAGAAGCAAATGAATTTTTATCTGATTTAGGACTTGATGAATCTGGTCTTAATAAATTAATCAAAGCAGCTTTTAAATTATTAGGTCTTATGACTTTCTTGACAGCTGGTGAAGATGAATGTCGTGCATGGACTATTAAAGTGGGTACAAAAGCTCCACAGGCTGCCGGTAAAATTCACTCTGATATAGAACGTGGCTTCATTCGTGCAGAAATCGTATCTTATGATGATTTAGTAGCTTCTGGAAGTGTAGCAGCAGCTCGTGAAAAAGGTCAAGTTCGTGTAGAAGGTAAAGATTATATCATGCAAGATGGCGATGTTACACATTTCCGTTTCAATGTTTAATGCATAAATAAATATAGGGAAAATTCTTCCCTATATTTTATCTGGAAAATTTTAATAAAATTTTAATAATTTAATTAATTTAAAGCAAAAGGAGTGTTATTTATGCGTAAATTTAGTTTGGTCGGCTTAGTGATGGCTCTATGTATTTTATTTTCTTGTAGTCTAGTACAAGCACAGGATTTAAGAACAATTTCTGTAGATGGAAGTTCTACGATAAAAGTTACTCCAGATAAAGTAACTATAAGTATTAGCATTGAAAATACTGCAAAAGATGCAAAATTGGCTTCAGCACAAAATGCTCAAATCATGCAAAATATTCAAAGTGCTATATTGGGATTAGCTATAACTAAAGATAAAATGCAGACAACAAATTATAATTTATATCCTGTATATAACACTAAAGATAATAGTAGAGAAATCATTGGCTACAGTGTATCAAATGAAATTACTGTTACTATAGATAATATCGATATGGTAGGAACTGTGATTGATACAGCAATTAATGCAGGTGCTAGTAATGTAAATTCTATAGAATTTGGTTTAAAAGACAGCCAAGTTTATAAAGATAAAGTATTACAGCAAGCTATCGCAGATGCTAAACGTAAAGCACAAGTAGTTGCTAATAGCTTAGAAAAATCTATAGTAAATGTAGTCAGTGTAAATACTGGAAGCACATATATTGAAGCTAAAAATTTCAATAATGCTATGTATATGAGAGCAGCTGATGCAACAGGAGCAACTTCACCTATTCAAAGTGGTGATATCAGTGTTAGAGCAAATGTATCAGTTGTATTTGAAATGAATTAATTAGATAAAAAAAAGACTTTAGTTCTATTTAGAGCTAAAGCCTTTTTTGCGTAATATTATAATTTTTCACCAGCATATTTGATTAAAATATGACCACTTCTGCGATTTGTAGCAAGTGGAATATTGTGAACGTCGCAAATGCGAAGAAGTGCGTTGATATCAGGTTCGTGAGGCTGAGCGTTTAATGGGTCGCGCATGAAAATTACATAATCTACTTTTTCAGTTGCTACCATAGCACCGATTTGTTGGTCGCCACCTAAAGGACCAGACATCATAGTTTCAACATTTAAATTATATTTTTCGTTGATTAATGTACCAGTTGTGCGAGTTGCTACAAGATGAAATTGTTTTAAGACATCAAGATGATTGCCAACAAATTCAAGCATTTCTTCTTTTTTCTGGTCATGGGCAATTAATGCGATAGTTTTCATAAATTTAACACCTACTTAATAATATAATTCCTTTTCATTTGTTATGGAACAAAGAAAAGGAATATAGGAGAAATAATAAAACATAAAAGGATTTCCATATATTAATCTTCTTTGTATCGACATAAACATCTAAAGGATATTATAAGTATAAACTATTTGACTTTTTTGGTAAAGAAAAATTCAGGTAAAATAATTCCAAGATAAGGTATTAATAAATTTGATAGCTTGTTATATAATATTACTTTAAAGTGTTGATAGAGCATATTTATTGCGGTATAATTATAAAAAATGAATTATATTCATATTTTGAAGAGGTGTGGGTGTGTATCCTATTAATTTAATTTTGGATAATAAGCCTTGTGTAGTCTTAGGTGGCGGACATGTAGCACTGAGAAAAGTAAAAGGTTTATTAGAGGCAAAGGCAAAAGTTACAGTTATCTCTCCTCAAATAGTGGAAGGTTTGGCTAAACTAGTGGAAACAAAAGCTATAATTTGGCAAAAAAAATGCTATGAACAAGGAGATTTAACTGATTTTATTTTGGCTATTTGCGCTATAGGCAATGAAGAAGTAAATGCACAAGTTCGAAAAGAAGCAAATCAAAAAAAAGTGATATTAAATGTAGTTGATAGATTAGAATTTTGTGATTTTGCTTTGCCTGCAAAAATTAGAAGAGGTGATTTATTAGTAACTTTTTCAACTAATGGAAAATCACCAGCATTATCTAGATATTTGCGTTGTAAAATGGAACGAGAATTTGACGAAACATATGCAAATTGGTTAGATAAATTAGTGCAATTAAGAAAAGAAGCTATTGAAAAATTGCCAACAAGTGATGACCGTGAAATCTTTTGGCGTAGTGCGTTAAGTGATGATGTGATGGAACTTGTAAGGGCTAAAAAATATGATGAAGCGGAGGCGAGCATAAGAGATGCAATTAGTGGTTTTAGGGCTTAATCATAAAACTGTATCTGTAGAAGTACGTGAAAGATTTGCCATTTCTGTTGACAATATTAATAAAGGATTACGTCATTTAGATAATTATAATGGAATTAGTGAAGTTGTAATTTTATCTACTTGTAATCGCACAGAAATCTATGCTGTTGTAGATGATGCAAACGAAAATATGCAAGATGTAAAAGAGTTTTTCTTCACGCTTGCAGGAAGTGATGATGCAAAAGATGAGTATTTTTATTATCATGTAGATAAAGATTGTATACGTCATTTATTTGCAGTAGCTTCTAGCTTGGATTCACTTATCATTGGTGAAGGTCAGATTTTAAGTCAGGTTAAAAAAGCTTATTCAATGGCAAGAGAAGCTCAAGCGACAAGTACAATTTTAAATACTTTATTTCACCGTGCGATTACTACAGGAAAAAGAGTGCGTACAGAAACTAGAATTGCTTATAATGCAGTATCTGTTAGTTATGCCGCTGTACAATTAGCTTTAAAGATTTTCGGCAATCTAGAACATAGCAATACGCTTATCTATGGTGCAGGTCAAATGGCAGAACTCACTGCTCGTAATTTAATGGGCAAGGGCGCTAAGAAAATTTATGTAGCTAATAGACATTTTGATAAAGCACAGGAATTAGCTAGTCAATTTGGCGGTGAAGCAGTAGGTTTCCGTGATGCTTTGCGCAAAGCAAATGATGTAGATATTGTAGTAACTTCCACAGGAGCACCTCATTATGTAGTAAAACCTTGGGAAACACAATTATTCATGTCTAAGCGTAAAGGTAGACCGCTTGTCATTATTGATATAGCAGTGCCTCGTGATGTTGATCCAGATGTAGCAGAGATAAAAGGCGTAGAATTATATAATATTGATGATTTAGAAGCTGTAGTTGAAGATAATATCAAAGAACGTGAATATGAAGCATATCAAGCTCAAAAAATTATTGATGAAGAAGTAAATTCAATTTTAGAGCGTTTTCAATATTTATCTTGTCAGCCAGTAATGGCTCGTTTATCAACAAAAGCTGAGCGCATTCGTCGTCGCGAAGTGAAACGAGCAATGACAAAACTTGGCGATTTAACTGAAAGTCAGGTTAGAGAAATTGAACATATGTCACATATGATTGTTCGTAAATTATTGCGTGAGCCAATGATTAAGTTAAACAGTTTTGCAGGAACACAACAAGAAGATTATTATGTGAATGCTGTAACTAAGTTATTTAAAATAGATGTATTAAAAGAGAGGGAATAATAGTGCGTAAAAAGATTGTTATTGGTACACGTAGCAGTAAATTAGCATTATGGCAGGCAGAATATGTGGCAGATCGCCTACGTAAACAATATGAAGGTTTGGAAGTTGAGTTGATGCATATTGTTACTAAAGGCGATAAAATTCTTGATGTGCCACTTGCTAAAATCGGTGGCAAAGGATTATTTACAAAAGAACTTGAAGTAGCAATGTTAGAAAAACGTGTAGATTTAGCAGTACATAGTTTAAAAGATATGCCTACTGTATTACCAACAGGATTATCTTTGACCACTATAACTAAGCGTTTAGATTGTGGAGATGCACTAGTTAGTCCAAAATATAAAACTTTAGAAAATTTACCACAAGGGGCTAAGGTAGGAACTTCTAGTCTTCGTCGCAAGGCTCAATTATTAAAAGCACGACCAGATTTAGATATTCATAGTCTTCGTGGAAATGTAAACACAAGACTTCGTAAATTAGAAGAAGAAAATTTTGATGCTATTGTTTTAGCAGTAGCAGGGCTTAAAAGATTAGGCTTTGGTGATAAAATAACACAGATTATTCCTCGTGAAATTTGTCTTCCAGCTGTAGGTCAAGGTGCTTTGGCTATAGAAACTAGAGAAGATGATGAAGAAATAAAACAAATGCTTGAATTTTTGCATGATGATAAAACAGCAGATGCGACAAAAGCAGAACGTAGCTTTTTGGCTCGTGTAGAAGGCGGTTGCCAAGTGCCTGTTGGTGTCTATGCTCAAGTTGAAGATGATGATAATTTGTCTGTAGAAGCTGTAATTGGTTCTATTGATGGCAAATGTATAATCCGTGATAAAATCATAGGTTCAAGAGCTAATGCCAAAACTTTGGGAAAAGATTTAGCTGAAAAACTTTTGGCAAATGGCGGATTAAAAATTATGCAAAGTCTAGGTTTATGTTGCCCTGATGAAAATGCCCAATAAGTAATTGGGATTATAATATCTTTTGGAGGTTCTTATCAATGAATGGAATGGTTTATTTAGTAGGTGCAGGTCCTGGAGATTATCGCCTAATTACTTTAAAGGGAAAAGAATGTTTAGAAAAAGCAGATGTAGTTATTTGTGATTATTTAGCAGATAAACGTTTGATGGCTTTTGCTAAAGATGATGTAGAATATATCTATGTAGGTAAAAAAGCTGGCAATCACGCAATGCGTCAAGAAGATATCAGCCAACTTATCGCTGATAAAGCGAAAGAAGGAAAATGCGTGGTACGCTTAAAAGGTGGCGACCCATTTGTATTTGGTCGTGGCGGTGAAGAAGCAGAAGTTTTAAAGAAAAATAATGTAGCTTTTGAAATCGTACCAGGTATCAGCTCTGCTATTGCAGCACCTGCTTATGCAGGTATCCCTGTAACTAATCGCAAAGTTGCAGTATCTTTTGCCGTGATTACAGGTCATGAAGACCCAACAAAAGGAAAATCCGATATAAATTGGGAAAAATTAGCTACAGCTGTAGATACTTTAGTATTTTTGATGGGTGTAGGTAATTTACCACATATCACAAGTCAATTGATAAAATATGGAAGAAGTGCAGATACGCCAGCAGCTTTAGTGCGTTGGGGTACAAAAGCAGAACAAGAAGTATTAGTAACTACAGTAGGTAATGCTGTGGAAGATGTAAAAAAACATAATTTAAAACCACCAGCAGTTTTTGTAGTTGGTAATGTAGTAAATTTACGTCAGACAATTCAATGGTTTGACAATAAACCATTATTTGGCAAAAATATCTTAGTTACAAGAGCGCGCGAACAAGCTTCTAAATTGACAACAGCATTAGAAGATTTAGGGGCAAATTGTATAGAAGCTCCAGCTATAAAAATCACAACTCCTGATGATGATTTTGCAAGTTTAGATAAAGCTATCGCTAAAATCGGTGAATATGAATGGATTATTTTCACTAGTACAAATGGTGTAGATAGATTTTTCGCTCGCTTAAATGAAAAAGGATTAGATGTACGTAGCTTAAGAGATGCTAAAATTGCAGCTATCGGTACAGCTACTGCAAATAAATTAAAAAATTATGGTATCATTGCAGATAAAGTACCAACAATGTTTATGGCAGAAGGTATTTTAAATGTTTTAAAAGATGATATTAAAGAAGGTACAAAAGTCTTAATACCCAGAGCACAAAAAGCTCGTGAAGCTTTACCAATAGGACTTCGTCAATTAGGTGCTGTTGTAGATGTAGCAGAAACATATACTACAAAAATGGCAGATACAAATAAAGAAGAGATAAAGGCTTTATTAAAAGAACATAAAGTAGATATGGTAACTTTTACAAGTTCTTCTACTGTAGAAAATCTTTTAAAATTAATTGATGAAGATAAATCTTTATTAGATAATGTGGCTAAAGCAAGCATTGGCCCTATCACAGCCAATACTTGTGAAAAACATGGGCTCACTGTTGATGTAGAAGCCGATGTATATACTATAGATGGTTTAGTAGCAAAAATAAAAAATTTTGGATGGTGACTATTGATGAAACTCAATACTTTAAGACCACGCCGTTTGCGTTTAAATAGCGCTGTTCGCGACATGGTTCGTGAAAATTCTTTATCTGTAAAGGATTTAATTTATCCTATCTTTGTGGTTGCTGGTGAAAATGTAAAAGAAGAAATTCCTAGTATGCCAGATGTATATCATCTTTCTGTAGATAATGCAGTAAAAGTGGCAAAAGAAGTTTATGAACTTGGAATTCCAGCGATTGAAGTTTTTGGTCTTCCTGAATATAAAGATGAAATAGGTTCTAGTGCATGGGATTTAAATAGCCCTGTACAACGTGCTATGCGTGCAATTAAAGAAGCTGTGCCAAACCTTGTAATTGTTGGTGATGTATGCCTTTGCCAATATACAACACATGGTCATTGCGGTCAGCTTTGTGGTCATGAAGTAGATAATGATGCTACTTTAAAATTGTTAGCAAAAGTTGCTGTAAGCCAAGCTCAAAGCGGTGCGGATATCATTGCCCCATCTGATATGATGGACGGCAGAATTGCTGTAATTCGTGAAGCTTTAGATGAAGCTGGATTTAAAAATGTATCTATCATGTCTTATGCAGTAAAATATGCTTCTGGATATTATGGACCATTTAGAGATGCAGCTGATTCTGCTCCTCAATTTGGTGATAGAAGAGCTTATCAGATGGATCCTGCTAATAGTCGTGAAGCTATGAAAGAAGTAGAACTTGATATGGAAGAAGGAGCAGATTTCATCATGGTAAAACCTGCTTTATGTTATCTTGATATCGTTCGTCAAGTTCGCGATAAAATTGATCGTCCTATAGCTGTATATAATGTAAGTGGTGAATATTCCATGGTAAAAGCAGCAGCTCAAAATGGCTGGATTGATGAAAAACGCATCGTTATGGAAACACTTCTCAGCATGAAACGTGCAGGTGCAGATATCATCATCACATATCACGCTATTGATGTAGCAAAATGGTTAAAAGGCTAAAAACTTGTTCATTTCTTTGATGGCAAAGAAACGAACCAAAGAAAACCACCGCAGATAAAATTTGAACTTTGAACATAATTATCACTTCATACAACGCTTAGAAACTCGCTTCGCTCAAACATTCAGACTAAAACCGTATTCAGTGATAATTATGTTCAATAACCTAAAGGTTACCATTCAAATTTTATAATGCGGAAAAAATAGTACGGTATTATTAATAAATACCAAATATTCCCGCGTTAGCAGACTTTTACGGTAGCTGAAAGCTATTGGCAAAGATAAAATTAGGGCTACGGTTTTAGCTCTACTGTTTGAGCGAAGCGAGTTTAGAGCGTTGTAGACATAATTTTATCTTTGACAAAGTAAAATCAATATCGCGGGTGGTTTTTCTTTTTGGTTCATTTTTCTTTTGACTAAAAGAAAAACGAATGAGCGAACACTTGTAATAATTCTTTTTTTATGCTAAAATATCATTCATGAGCAGTTTCTCATGTAAGACTGCGGTATTCGGGTCTCGCGCAATGGAGACTCATGAACCCCGCCAGGTCCGGAAGGGAGCAACGGTAAGTGATCATCTTCATGTGCCGTGAGGGCGCCTGAATACCGTGTTCTTACCTGAGAAGCTGTTTTTTTTATATCCAAAAATAGGAGGGGAGCATTTATTATGGCTTATATGGCACTTTACCGAAAGTGGAGACCACAAGATTTTTCGGATCTTATAGGCCAAGAACATATCAGTGAAACTTTATCTAATGCTATAAGTACAGGTAAAGTAGCTCATGCATATTTATTTTCTGGACCACGTGGTACAGGGAAGACAAGTACAGCTAAGATTTTGGCGAAGGCTTTAAATTGTGAGCATGGACCGACACCGACACCTTGTAATCAATGTGTATGTTGTCAAAAAATAAATGATGGTTCATTCATGGACGTTTTTGAAATAGATGCGGCTTCCAATCGTGGTATTGATGAAATTCGTGATTTACGTGAAACAGTGAAATTTGCTCCTGTAGATGGTAAATATAAAGTATATATCATCGATGAAGTTCATATGTTGACGACAGAAGCTTTTAATGCTTTGCTAAAAACATTAGAAGAACCACCATCTCATGTTGTATTTATTTTGGCAACAACAGAAGTGCATAAGGTGCCAATAACAATACAATCACGTTGTCAAAGATATGATTTTAAACGCATAACCAAAGATGATATCTTAAAGCGACTTGTGATGATTACTGATGAGATGGGGCTAAATGCAGATAAAGATGCATTGTCTATCATTGCTATTCAAGCAGATGGCGGTATGCGTGATGCTCTCAGTTTGTTAGACCAATGTCTTGCTTTTACCAAAGATGAACTCACTGTTACACAAGTGAGAAAAGTATTAGGGCTTGTAGGTCATGATTGGATATGGCAGATAACAGATGCTCTAGCTAAAAAAGATAGTCAAACGATTTTAACTATTCTTGATGAAGTAATAGCTCAAGGTAAAGAAATAAAACAATTATTGAACGAATTAGTATTGCATTTTCGTTCGATTATGCTGTATAAAGCTTCAAATAAATTATTAAATTTAAATATGTATTTTGAAGATGAAGAAGTATTATCTCGCCAAGCTAAAGAATTTACGCATGACCAGATAATGCAAATTATTCAAAAAATACATGAGGCTATTAATGAAATAAAATGGGCAAGTCAACCTAGAATAACGGCAGAAGTTTTATTTTTAAAATTATGCTGGCAAGGCGAAGCTGAAAATAATAATTCAGAAAAAATAATGCCGATGATGAATAATATACCTGCAGTAAATAACAAAGGTGCTTCAGAGGCAAAAATAATGGCTCTAGAACAGACTGTTTCTCGTTTGGATAGAATAGTCAAAGCACTTAGTAGTCAGTTGGCTAATATGAAAGAGCAGTATAAATCAGCTCCAATGACAAATGCGCCAATGATGAATACTTCTGTAGAGCCAAGACAAAATACAGTAAAAAGAGCTTCAAAAATAGTTAAAAATGAGCCAGTGCATACTAATATAATGCCGATGGAAAATGCTGATGCTACAGCTATTTGGCAAAATGTATTGGCAGGGCTTAATGCTCGTCGCAAAAAAGTTGTAGTGGCTTGTGTAAATAGAGCTCTACCTTATCGTATAGCAGATAATCAATTTTTTATCCATTTTGATAGCCCATTTTTACAAGCTCGTACAGAAAAAGATGATTATCGTTTATTGATAGAAGAAGTATTAGAAAATGTAACAGGTCATAATTTGCGTTTAGTCTGTACTTGTGGAGATTTGAAAATAACGCAAATGCCACAGGTTAATACTACTTTAAATAATAATGTTGATAAAATACAGGAAATAAAAGCGCCAAAAGTAACAATTCCTATGATTGAAGATGAGGATGTATTGCCACAAGGTGATTATCAAGCAGACATTCCTATGCCTACAGATGAAGATTATGTAGATATAGCGCCAACAGATGTGGATTATGATAATATGACACCAGAAGGTAAACATACATTACAGACGGCGATTGAGATTTTTGGCGGAAAAATAATTCCTGAAGATAATAAATAATAGATAATTGACGATTTTATTTTATTTTGATACTCTAAATAGAGAAAAATATTTTATATGGAGGTATTTTGATGTTTAATCAAGGTAATATGGCTGGCATGATGAAAAAAGTTCAGAAAATGCAAGCTGATATGAAAAAAATGCAAGATGAACTTAAAAAGAAAACTGTTGAAGTAAGCGTTGGTGGCGGTGTTGTTAAAGTCGTTATGAACGGTGAAAAACAGATGCAGTCCCTTGTTATTGATAAAGCTGCAGTAGATCCAGAAGATGTAGAAATGTTACAAGACCTTATTTTATCTGCTGTAAATCAGGCTATGGTAAAAGTAGATGAAATGATGGCTAGTGAAATGAGCAAATTAACTAGTGGTTTAAATCTTCCTGCTGGATTATTCTAATGAGATATATTGAGCCTATGGCTAAGCTAATTGAACATTTTCGTGCTTTACCAGGAATTGGTTCAAAGACAGCTGTACGCTTAGCATATCATATTTTAGACATGGAGCCTGCCCAAGCAAAAGCCTTGGCGCAGGCTATTATTGAAGCTAAAGAAAAAATTGGCTTTTGCAGTTGTTGTTTTAATCTCAGTGATACAGACCCTTGTGCTATTTGCACTTCTCCAAATAGAGACCATTCTATTATTTGTGTAGTAGAACAGCCTAAAGATATAGTGGCTATGGAACGTATGCGAGATTATAAAGGCGTTTATCATGTATTGCATGGAGCTTTATCGCCAATTGAAGGAGTAGGGCCAGAGGATATTCATATCAAAGAATTATTAAATCGTCTATATGATGATAAAGTAAAAGAAGTTATCATGGCTACTAACCCTAATATCGAAGGCGAAGCAACAGCTATGTACATTGCCAAATTATTAAAACCACTAGGTGTAAAAGTAACAAGAATTGCTCATGGACTTCCTGTTGGTGGCGATTTAGAATATGCAGATGAGGTAACTTTAGCTAAAGCTATTGAAAATCGTCGAGAAATGTAAGTTCATTTAGAACAAAGGTTGTGATTTTATGGTTGAATCTACATTAGTTATTGCTTTTTTTGTGGGCTTATTGATTTTATGTGTATTCACTAAAATTTTTTCTATGCCACTAAAAATCTTATGGAATTGCATTTATAATAGCATAATAGGTGCTATCGTTTTATATATTATAAATTTCTTGGGATTTGTATACATTCCGATTAATTTTATAACGGCATTGATAGCAGGGATATTTGGAGTACCAGGAGTATTGGTATTAGCGATTTATTCTATGTTATAAGAGCTACAGTTTTGGCTGTAGCTTTTTTTGTAGGCAAGTTTATAAATAATTAATTAGATAATTGATTGATTATGCTTTATATGTTAAAATAACTATTAATTAGACAAAAAATAACTATTAAAAAGAGAGTGTGTATAATGAATTTCAAAAAAATATTAGCAATTGTGATGGTGTGTGTTTTTGCTTTTAGTGGTATCGGCATGGCAAAAGCAAAATCTGGCGGTGGCGGGTTCAAAGCTCCAGCTAGTACAACAAAATCTTTAACACCTTCTACAAAATCAACAACAACAACAACACCAAAAACTGATGCACCAAAGACAAATGCTACAGAAGCACCTAAGTCTAATGCAACTACAAATAATACAACAAATAATGCGAGCACAAATACTGCAAATAAAACTAACACTACTACAAATACAGCAAACAATCAGCAATCTGGTAGCCGTTGGGGTAGTGCTTTAAGAAATATTGGTTTATTTGCTGGTGGTATGTTCTTAGGTAGCATGCTCAGCAATATGTTTGGTCTTGGCGGATTTATGGGTGATATTTTAGGCTTAATTGCCAATGTGGTACTTATCGGTATCGTAGTAATGATAATTATGGCTATTTATCGTAAACTTTTTGGCAAAAAAAATGAAACTAATGCTTATGCTAGCAGTAGATATGATGAAAATAATTTCCGTTGTCCTAATTGTGGATGGATGGCACCAGATAGAAATAATCCTCCAAAATTCTGCCCTGAATGTGGAAACCGTTTAAATGGTGCAAATCAAAGTGAATATCAACAATATAATCAATATACAAATGAACAAGATGCGGAATATACAGAGTCTAAAAGTGGTAAAATAATAGATATTACACCACCAAAAGATAAGGATAAATTTTAATTAAATAATGATTTTATCTATAAAAGCGACACTATTTAAAGGTGTCGTTTTTTATTTTTTAGATAAAATTTGCCTAGATGTGATAAAATGAAAAATATGTATATTTAGGAGGCAATAATTTTGAATGTATCACAAGCACAAAAAGGAAGAACTTATCTTGTAAAAAAAGTAAATTTAGAGGGAAATATTGAACGTCGTTTGGAGATGCTCGGCATGACTGACCAAGTAAAACTTATGGTTTTAAATAAAAAAAATCAAGGTGCTGTAATTATAAAGGTACGTGGCACTCGTTTTGCCATAGGTAAAGAAATAGCAGATGCTATAGAAATCGAGGAAATAGAAAATGAGTAAAGATGTTCATGTAGCTTTTATTGGCAATCCTAATTGTGGGAAAACTACTTTATTTAATGCTTATACTGGTGCTCATTTAAAAGTTGCTAATTGGCCCGGTGTAACTGTAGAAAAAAAAGAAGGAGCAATGCAATTTCACAATGAAAATTATAAATTAGTGGATTTACCAGGAATTTATAGTTTGACTTCATATACTATGGAAGAGCAAGTATCACGTCAATATATATTAGATGATGAAGTCGATATTGTTGTCGATGTGGCAGATGCTTCTTCTTTAGAGCGAAATTTATATTTAGCATTGCAACTTATTGAATTAGGTAAGCCAATGGTTCTAGCTTTAAATATGATGGATATTGTTGAAGAGCGAGGCATGGATATCGATTTTCATAGATTGCCAGAAATGCTAGGGATACCAGTAGTTCCTGTCAGTGCTAGAAAAAAACGTGGTCTGGAAATCTTAATGCATGCAGTTGCTCATCATCAGGGTGAAAAAATTAAAGATAAAATAGAACATCATCATGGTGAAGAAATTTTAAATCGCAAGCATAGACATAATCATCATAAAGATTGTGTAGTTGTTTATAGTGATGAGATTGAAGATAAGATAGATATTATTGAGGAAGCTCTCGTTGAAAAATATGGTCAATTACCTAATTTGCGTTGGCATGCAATCAAAGAATTAGTACAGGATAAAGAAATTATTGAAAAATATCCTTTAGATTTGCCTGATGTATTGGATAGAAGTTATGAAAAAGATATCATCAAGCAAAAATATGACTTTATCGAAGAAATAATACAAGAGGTATTAGTAAATAAAGATAAAGAAGCGCGCTCTACAGATAGAATAGATGCTGTGCTTACTGATAATGTTTGGGGTATTCCAATTTTCTTGGCTATTATGGCATTTATTTTCTTCTTAACTTTTACTATAGGTGATATTTTTAAAAATTATTTAGTAGAAGGAATAGATATTGTAAGCAATGATTTGATGGCAATATTGAATTCTATAGATGTCAGTCCAATTATATCGTCATTGTTAATTGATGGGGCTATAGCTGGTATTGGTGGTATATTAGCATTTTTACCGAATATATTTATTTTATTCTTAGCTTTAGCTGTGTTAGAAGATAGTGGATATATGTCGCGTGTGGCTTATGTCATGGACTCAGTAATGGGCAAAATCGGTTTATCTGGTAGAGCATTTATTCCTTTATTATTGGGATTTGGTTGTTCAGTGCCAGCAATTATGGCATCAAGAGCATTAGAAGACCCAAAAGATAGATTGCGTACTATTTTAGTAACGCCATTTATGTCATGTAGTGCTAGACTTCCAATATATATTTTATTTTCAGGAATGTTTTTCCCAGAATATGCGATGTTTGTAGCTTTTTCTATGTATGTAATCGGCATAGTTATGGCGATAATTATTGCTAAAATCTTTTATAAGGTGAGCGATAAGAGCGATAAAAAAGTATTGTTGATAGAACTTCCTGAATATAAATCACCAAATGTAATGTCTATATTCTTATATGCTTGGGAAAAAGTTAAATCATATTTAGCCAAAGCTGGTACAACGATTTTCGTAGCTTCAATAATTATCTGGTTTATCTTAAACTTTAATTTCTCCGGTATGGTAGATATCGGTGATAGCTTTGGAGCTCAAATCGGTCGATTGATAGCACCTATTTTAGTTCCTGCTGGACTTGGATTATGGCAGATTGCAGTGGCTTTGATATCTGGTATTGCAGCAAAAGAAGTTGTTGTAGCAAGTTTGAGTGTATTGTATGGTATTTTAAATATCAATTCAGCAGAAGGCATGAATAATTTAGTTGGTCAATTAGCACAAGTTGGTTTTCATGAATTAAATGCTTATGTTTTGATGGTATTTTGTTTATTATATACTCCATGTATAGCTAGTATTGTAACTATAAAAAAAGAAACTAATTCTACAAAATGGACTTGTTTTGCAATATTTTTCCAATTATTAATTGCATATTTAGTAGCCGTTATTATCTATCAAGTAGGTAGCAATATTTTATATTAATATTTAATTTTTGTTTGAACAGTGTTTATGAGAGTTTAATTATTTATAAAACTCTTGTAACACTGTTAATTTTTTTATTAAATATATGAGAATAGTGCTATAATCGGTGTTATTGAGAGCAATTTTCATGATATAATATAAATAAAAGTATGATAAGTAAAGGTGTAAAGATGAATTTGAAGTACAAGTTTTTTGATTATTTGCCCCAAGAGGCAAAAGATATACGCATAGAAGTATTTGTGAATGAACAAAAATTTGAAAATGAATTTGATGATATAGATGATATTGCATATCATTTAATTATTTGGGAAGGAGAAAAAGCTATAGCAAATGCGAGATTATATCGAGATGAAGATGAGAAAAATTCATATATAATTGGCAGATTAGCAGTGCTTAAAGAATATCGTAAATGTCATATAGGCACTAACTTGATGAACTTATTAGAGGAAAAAGTGAAAGCTTTATCAGGTGAAAAAATAAATTTATCTGCACAATGTAGAGCGAGAGCTTTTTATGAAAGTTTAGGATATAGAGCAAGTGGAGATATTTATTTAGATGAATATTGTCCGCATATACATATGGAAAAATTAATAAAGTAAAGTTTAAATAGCATGGATAGAGAATAAAGAAAGGGTATGATTTTGTGAGGATTGTTGGTATTATAATTATCATTTTAGTATTGGGCTTTTTTGGAGGCTATGGTATAATGCAATCGCAGATAGATGACCAAAAAGAATTTAAAGGAGTAAAAAATGTTATTCCTATGGATAATAGAACAGAACAGCAAATTGAACAGCATGATGTAAAAGTGGAAAAATCAGGAATAATATCAAAGGAACAAGCTGAAATTATTGTTTTAGAAAATGCAGATATGGAAGCTAAAGATATCAGTCGATTAAAGACTAAAATAGAAAATTATTATGGTAAAGATATTTATGATATAGAATTTTATGCTGATAATAAAGAATATAATTATAATGTAGATATGTATGGCGGAGAAATTTTGGCAATGGATTATGAGATTGATAAAAAATATTATGCCAAATTATCTGGAAAACCAGTAGATGAAGCGGGTGCTATTGAATTAGTAAAAGCACAAATTCCAAATTGTACTACAGGTGATATTAATTTGAAATTAGAACATGATGATGACTATTTACAATATGAAGGTAGAGCACAAGTCAATGGTGTTTTATATGAATTTACCATAGATAAAAATACAGGAATTTTCGTAGAATGGAAATGGAAAAATCATAAATAAAAATAAGCTATAGCAAAGTAAAATTTTAATTGCTATAGCTTATTTTTTATAGACTAATCTTAGCCTTTAACAACGATATTTACAAGTTTTTTAGGAACGCTGATTACTTTAACGATAGTTTTACCTTCGATTAAGCCTTTGATTTTTTCATCAGCAAGAGCGATTTCTTGTTGTGCTTCACGAGTAGCAGAGGAAGATACCATTATTTTGCTACGTAATTTACCATTTACTTGGACAACAACTTCAACTTCATCAGCAATAGTAGCTTTAGGGTCAAATGTTGGCCATGTAGTATGATGTACGCTACCTGTTTGACCGATTTGTTGCCAAAGTTCTTCAGTAACATGTGGTGCAAATGGTGCTAAAAGTTTAATTAAGTTGATAACTACTTCGCGAGCAAGACCTGCATTTAAGTTGCCATCTTTGAATACATAGAAAGCATTTACAAGTTCCATGATGGAGCTAATTGCAGTGTTGAAAGTACTACGAGTACCGATATCTTCAGTTACTTTTTCAATAGTAACGTTTAAAATACGGAATAATTCTTTTTCTTCTTTAGTGAGTGCTTTTACATCAAAAGTTGGATTTTCTTTAACTTTATCAGCATAGGAAAGGATAATTCTCCATACACGCTGAATGAAACGCCAAGCACCTTCAACGCCTTGGTCACTCCATTCAAGGTCACGTTCTGGTGGAGCAGCAAATAAAATAAAGAGACGAGCAGTATCTGCACCATATTTTTTGATGATTTCTTCAGGAGATACAACATTTCCTTTAGATTTACTCATTTTAGAACCATCTTTGATAACCATACCTTGAGTTAAAAGGTTTGTAAATGGTTCATCAAATTCTACAAGACCTGCATCTTTTAATACTTTTGTGAAGAAACGGGAATATAATAAGTGCAAGATAGCATGTTCAATACCACCGATATATTGGTCAACAGGGAGCCAATAATTGATAGCATCTTTGCTAAATGGAGCTTTATCATTGTGTGGATCAGCATAGCGCATATAGTACCAGGAAGAGCAGATGAATGTATCCATAGTATCTGTTTCACGTTTTGCAGGTGCACCACATTTTGGACATGTGCAATTTACGAAATCTTCAGCTTGAGCAAGTGGAGAAGTTGCACCAGTTTCAAATTTTACATCTTTAGGTAATTTTACAGGTAATTGTTCTTCAGGAACGAGAACTTCACCGCAATGAGGGCAGTAAATAATAGGAATTGGAGCACCCCAATAACGTTGACGGGAGATGAGCCAATCACGTAAACGATAATTTACACGACGTTTGCCGAGGTTATTTTCTTCGAGCCAATCAATCATAGCTGTGATAGCTTTACGATTATTCATGCCAGTGAATTGACCGGACTCTACAAGTTCACCATCTTCAACGTATGCATTTTCCATAGTTTCAAGTGTTAAATTATGTTCTTTATTTTGAATAACAATTTTCATTGGTAAATTGTATTTTTTAGCAAACATAAAGTCACGTTCATCATGAGTAGGAACACCCATAACAGCGCCAGTACCATATTCAAAGAGAACATAGTTTGTTACCCATACAGGAACTTTTTCACCATTGAATGGATTTATAGCATAAACGCCTGTGAACATACCTTTTTTCTCAGATTCACTAGAAGTACGTTCGATTTCATTCATATTGTGTACTTCTTCAATGAATTTTAAGATTTCTTGTTCGTTTTCTTTGCCTTTGATGAATTTTTTTACAAGTGGATGTTCTGCTGCAAGTACAACATAAGATACACCAAATACAGTATCAGGGCGAGTTGTATAAACAGAAATTTTTTCATTGTAATCAGGTACATCAAAGCTAAATTCAGCACCTTCACTGCGACCAATCCAGTTATCCTGCATGATTTTTACGCGGTTTGGCCAGCCTTCAAGTTTATCAAGGTCTTTTAATAATACATCAGCATAATCTGTGATTTTTAAGAACCATTGTTCAAGGTCTTTTTTCACTACTGTATCATCACAGCGCCAGCATTTACCATCAATAACTTGTTCATTAGCAAGTACAGTATGGCAAGTTTCACACCAGTTAGCAGAAGCTTTTTTCTTATAAGCTAAGCCTTTTTTATAGAATAATTCAAAGAGCCATTGAGTCCATTTATAATAATCTTCATGGCAAGTAGCAACTTTTCTATCCCAGTCGTAAGAAAGACCCATTTCTTTTTGTTGACGAGTCATATTTGCCATATTATCTTCAGTCCAGTCAGAAGGACTAACGCCATGTTTGATAGCTGCGTTTTCAGCAGGCATACCGAATGCGTCAAAGCCCATTGGATGAAGTACATTGAAACCATTCATAGTTTTATAACGAGCAATAACATCACCGATGGAGTAATTGCGAACATGTCCCATATGTAAATTACCAGATGGGTAAGGGAACATTTCAAGTACATAATATTTTGGTTTGTTTGGGTCCATATTAATCTGGTAAGCTTTTGTTTCGTCCCAGATTTTCTGCCATTTTTTTTCAATGGATTGAGGACAATATTTTTCCATAAAATTAACACTCCTATACTATTTTTGGACATTAAAAAAGCCCCTGGCAAAATGCCAGGGACGAATTATCGCGGTACCACCCTGATTGATAACAAAAAGTTATCCTCTTTAAAATCTTAACGGGATTAGCGGTGCTTTTGCACTCCTCCACAGCGAGTTCAATTACATGATTATAGGCTCGCATCAACCGCCTACTTTCTGAAAAATCCTTAAATAATTTACTACTCTGTATCATTGGATTTGAATTTGATATAAACAAATATCATTATACTTAGCTATAATATTAAAGTCAAGTAATATTGTTACATTGTTAATTTTTTATATAATTAAATACCTGATATTTTGTAGGTGTATAATTAAGAAAAAATAGAAAAAAATTGAGAATATAGCAGTTTTTAAAATTGATTTCCTACTAAAATAATAGTAAAATATTTATGAGGTGATTTTGATGAAGGTTTCAACAAAAGGTCGATATGCATTGAGAACAATGATTGATTTAACAGTGAATAATACAGGTAATCCCATTCCATTAAAAGATATTGCAACTAGACAGAATATAAGTTTGAAATATATGGAACAGATAATTTCTTTATTGATAAAAGCAAAATTAGTAAAAAGCGTGCGAGGAAATAATGGAGGTTATTTATTAGCAAAATCTAGTATGCAATACACAGCTGGCGATATTTTGCGAGCAGCTGAAGGAGATATGGCTCCAATTGCTTGTATTGAAAAAGATCATTGTAATTGTAATAGAGCTGATTATTGTAGTGTATTGCCATTTTGGTTAGGTTTGAATAAAGTAATAAATGGTTATTTAGATAGTGTTACTTTATCAGAATTGGCAAGACAAGCTAAAGAAAATAATGCAATGATTACTTGCCAACAAAATGAAAAACAAAATAAAAAAGATAAAAAATAATCCTTAGTATTTATGCTGAGGATTATTTTATTTTACATAGGATTATCATAAATTAATCAATAAAATGAAAAAATGATTAAAATTATATTTTTTAAAAAATATACAAATTTACATTTTTTGTATTGTGTATATTTTATTTTGCCTATATAATATAAAAATATGACTATAATCGTAATACATTAAAAGAAAGGATTTTATTATGCAAGTAAAAATTAGTGATGTAGTTGTAACGGGTTTTGCATTATTTGCAATGTTTTTTGGTGCAGGAAATGTAATATTTCCTCCATATTTAGGTATGACCTCTGGAACAGAGTGGTTAACAGGTTTCTTATGTTTCATATTTATTGATGTATTTTTATCTTGTATCGGAATATTTACTATAGTTTATGGTGGCGGTGGCATTAAAGCCTTAGAAAGTGTTGTAGGTAAAATTCCAGGCATGATTTTAAATGTAGCAGCTGTATTATGTACAGGTGTATTGATTGCTCCACCAAGAACAGCAGCAACTACTTTTGAAATGAGTATTGCGCCATTTACAGATAAGATTTCCTTATTTGTGTTCTCTATTATTTTCTTTGGTATAGTATTTGCTTTTACTATTCGCCCTACACGTTTTGTTGATATAATCGGTAAATTTTTAACACCTGTACTCATTATTTGTACATTTATTTTGATTATCGCAGGTATCCTTAGCCCTATTGGTGAAATCGCAGCTCCAGTATCTCAAACAGTTGCTGAAGATGGTATCATCGCAGGTTATCAAACAATGGATATCTTAGTTGTATCTGGTTTTGGTCTTGTAATGCTCAACACTTTGCGTTTAAAAGGATATGTAGAACGTAAATCCCAGATAAAAGCAATCATTGGTGTTTGTATCGTTGCTGGTATTTTATTATCTTTAATTTATGGTGGTTTAGCTTATTTAGGTGCTACTTCTAGCATTGTTTTAGGTAATAATAATCTCAACCAAGCACAGCTTATTGTAGCTATTACAAATCATTTAATGGGTCATACAGGTATGGTTATTTTAGGTATAATCGTAGGTTTTGCTTGTTTGACTACTGCTGTAGGTCTTATCGGTTCCACAGCTTGCTTCTTTGAAGATTTTACAAACAAAAAAATCAAATATCCTGTATGGGTTGTTATCAATACATTAATTAGTATTTCTCTTTGTAATTTAGGTTTGACTACTATTATAAATGTAGCAGTACCAATTTTAACAACAATTTGCCCACCATTTATGATAACAGTATTATTGTTATTATTCCGCAATCAAATTAAAAATACTTTAGTTTATAAAGGTATTGCTTTAGTGGCATTTTTATATGGTTTGATTTCTACAATTCAATCTTATATGTAATTTTAAATTATTATTTGTGAAATATTTATGAGATAAAAATAAAAACTAGGGAGTATATTCTTCCTAGTTTTTTTATATAATATTATTTATCTTTTATATAGGCTATAGGTATAGCTATTGCTAGAAACTTCTACTAAATGATATAATTATAACAATAAAATAATTAATGGAGGAACAACGTTGGACGCAAAACATATTAGAAATTTTTCGATTATTGCTCATATCGACCATGGTAAATCTACTTTGGCAGATAGATTAATTGAATATACAGGTACGCTCACTGAACGTGAAATGGAATCTCAAGTTTTAGATAGCATGGATTTAGAGCGTGAACGTGGAATTACAATTAAAGCACAGACTGTGCGTTTACACTATAAAGCAAAAGATGGCGAAATCTATGAATTAAACTTAATTGACACACCAGGCCACGTTGACTTTAACTATGAAGTATCTCGTAGCTTAGCAGCTTGTGAAGGTGCGTTATTAGTTGTAGATGCTACTCAAGGTGTGGAAGCACAGACTTTGGCAAATGTTTATTTAGCTTTAGAACATGATTTAGAAATCATTCCTGTAATCAATAAAATCGATTTACCAAGTGCTGAACCTGAAATGGTAAAACAGGAAATTGAAGATATCATTGGTTTAGATACTTCTGATGCAGTACTTGCAAGTGCAAAAGCTGGAATTGGTATTGAAGATATCTTAGAACAGATTGTACAAAAAATTCCTGCTCCACCAGATGATAGTGATAAACCATTAAAAGCACTTATTTTTGACTCTTATTTTGATGCTTATAAAGGTGTAATCGCTCATATTCGCGTAATTGATGGTTCTATTAAACCTGGCATGAAATTAAAAATGATGGCAACAGGTAAAGAATTTGAAGTTACAGATATCGGTTGCTTTAGACCACAGCCAGTTAATATCAATATGTTAGAAACTGGTGAGGTAGGATTTGTCGCTGGTAGCCTTAAAAATGTGCGTGATGTTCGCGTTGGTGATACTATTACTGATGCTAATAATCCGGCTAGTGAAGCATTACCAGGTTATCGTGGTGTAACACCAATGGTATATTGTGGTTTATATCCAGTTGATAGCTCTGATTATGAAAATTTAAAAGATGCTTTAGAAAAATTACAATTAAATGATGCTGCACTTACTTTTGAACCAGAAACTTCTATTGCTTTAGGCTTTGGTTATCGTTGTGGTTTCTTAGGTCTTTTACACATGGACGTTATTCAAGAACGTTTAGAACGTGAATATAAATTAAAACTCATAACTACAGCACCAAGCGTTATTTACCATGTATATAAAACTAATAAAGAAATGGTAAAAATTGATAACCCAGCTTCTATGCCATCTCCTACAGAGATTGAACATATTGAAGAGCCTTATGTAAAAGCTACTGTAATCGTGCCTAATGATTATGTGGGACCTGTAATGGAGATTTCTCAAGAAAAACGTGGCGTATTCAAAACTATGGATTATCTTGATGTAAATCGTGTAATGGTAATTTATCACATTCCACTTAGTGAAATTATCTATGATTATTTTGACAAATTAAAATCTGCTACTCGTGGATATGCTTCACTTGATTATGAAATGACAGATTATCAGACATCTAAATTAGTAAAACTTGATATCTTATTAAATGGAGACCCTGTAGATGCTCTATCCACTATTGTTCATGTAGATAAAGCAGCAGCTCGTGGTCGTCAATTAGCGGAAAAATTAAAAACTATAATTCCACGTCAAATGTTTGAAATTCCTATTCAGGCAGCAGTGGGTAATAAAATTATTGCTCGTGAAAATGTACGTGCTATGCGTAAAGACGTACTTGCAAAATGTTATGGTGGGGATATCACACGTAAACGTAAATTATTAGAAAAACAGAAAGAAGGTAAAAAACGTATGAAGGCTGTAGGTTCTGTAGAAGTTCCACAAGAAGCTTTCATGGCGATTTTAAAAATAGACTAATGGGATTTGGCATATATATTCATATTCCATTTTGTAAACAAAAATGTTTTTACTGCGATTTTGCTTCAACTGCAAAAAAAGTAGATGAAACTTTATATGAACAGTATATAAATGCACTTTGTCAGGAAATAACCATGTATCAGGCGTTATTTCCTGATATTTGTATTGATACGATTTATTTTGGTGGCGGAACTCCTTCGATTTTGCCACCAGATTTAATTATACGAGCATTAAATACTGTAAAGGCAAATTTTGCTTTAAATTCTGATATAGAAATAACTTTGGAAGCAAATCCAGGAACTGTAGATGAACAAAAATTACAGTATCTTTATCAAAATGGAATTAATAGATTGAGTTTTGGTGTACAAGCAGTACAAGATAATTTATTGCAAAAAATAGGACGAATTCACACGATTAAAGAAGCTGATATGGCTATAGAAATGGCTCAGAAAATAGGTTTTAAAAATATAAGTGTGGATTTGATGTATGGATTACCTGGGCAAACTTTAGAAATGCTCAAAGAAGCTGTGTCTTGGGCAGTGAATAAAAATATACAACATATTTCTATTTATGGTTTACAAATAGAAGAAAATACCGTTTTTGGCAGATTATATGACCAAGGGAAATTGATATTGCCACCGGAAGACGAAAGTGAAATGATGTATGATTATTTGACAGAGCAATTGCCTAAATATAATTATAATCGTTATGAAATATCTAATTTTGCGAAGATTGGTTATGAAAGTAGACATAATTTAGCTTATTGGCAAGATAAATTTTATCTAGGATTAGGGGCAGGTGCTCATGGATATTATAATCAAAAACGTGTGCAAAATCCTTTTGACATAGATGAATATATAAAAAAATGCAATCAAAAAATATTGCCGTTTATCAATGAGGAAATAGTAGATGAAAAAGCACATATTGAAGAATTTTGTTTTTTAGGTCTGCGTATGGCTAAAGGCATAGATAAAGAAATTTTTAAGCAAAAATTTAATACAGATATAGAAAGTTTATATGGTGAAATTTTGCCAAATCTAGAAAAAGATGGGTTGATAATCAATACTCAAAAGTATATTTATTTAACCTCCAAAGGCATGAAATTTGGCAATCAAGTATTTAGTGAATTTCTTTTAGATTAATAAAAATACGAATTGATATGTAGTTATGATTTATAACCAAAAGACATTGATAATGCAGGGGCTTCTTTACAAAGAATGAATTTAGTTATATAATTAATTCGAGTATTAAATGTTTCGGTGTATATATATTATTTATCAAAGGTCATCTGTACGGGACGGATTTACGTTTAAATTTACAACAATAATGAATACTAAAAAATAAATATATATATAAATATAAATTTGGAGGTGCTTTTTTTTTGGCAAAGGAAGCTCAAAAATTGCAAATAATTCCTTTGGGTGGACTTGGCGAAATTGGTAAAAATATGACCGTTGTACGTTACGGTGATGATATTATCGTTATTGATGCTGGGTTGATGTTCCCTGAGGAAGAAATGCTAGGTATAGATTTAGTTATTCCTGACATTACGTATTTATTAGAAAATAAAGATAAGATAAAGGCTATTGTGCTCACACATGGTCATGAAGACCATATCGGAGCATTACCTTATGTCTTACGTCAAATTCCTAATATACCAGTTTATGGTACACGTTTAACTTTAGGAATTTTAGAAGGTCGTTTAAAAGAAAATGGAGTGGATTCTAGTAATCTTCATCCTGTATATCATGGAGATATAATAAGTGCAGGTTGCTTTACTGTTGGCTTTATACGTGTAAATCATAGTATTGCTGATGCATGTGGTTTATCCATTAAAACTCCTATGGGTATGATTGTACACACAGGAGATTTTAAATTTGATTATACGCCCGTAGATGGTAAAATGACTGATTTTAGAGCTTTTTCTGATTTAGGAAATAGAGGCGTTTTAGTATTATTAGCTGACAGCACAAATGCAGAACGCGAAGGGCATACACCAAGTGAACGTACAGTAGGTATTGCCTTTGAAAAAGCTTTCCGTAAAGCTAAAAATCGCATAATTATCGCGACTTTTTCTTCAAATGTACATCGCATACAACAAGTAGTAGATACAGCTATTAAATATAATCGTAAAGTAGCTATTTTAGGCCGTAGCATGATAAATGTAGTAAATATATCTATTAAATTAGGTTATTTAAATATGCCTGAAGATATGTTAATCGACATTGATGAAATCAATAATTATCCAATGAACCAAGTGGTAATAATCACTACAGGTAGCCAAGGTGAACCAATGTCAGCGCTCACTCGTATGTCTACAGCAAATCATCGCAAAGTAGGCATTGTGCCAGGTGATACAATTATTATTTCAGCTACACCTATTCCTGGAAATGAAAAGTTAGTATCAAGAACAATAGATAATTTATTAAAACAAGGCGCTGATGTTATCTATGGACGTGATGAAGGAATTCACGTTTCAGGTCATGCTAGTAGAGAAGAATTAAAATTAATGCATAATTTAGTTCGTCCTAAATTTTTCATACCTGTACATGGTGAATATCATCATATCGTAAAGCATGCTAAATTAGCTGAAAGTATTGGTATGCCGAAAGAAAATATTTTCATCAGTGAAATTGGACAAGTTTTAGAATTTACACGTGATAAAGGTCAAGTAGTAGGTAAAGTAACTTCTGGTAAAGTATTAATCGATGGTCTTGGCGTTGGTGATGTAGGCAATATCGTACTTCGTGACCGCCGTCAATTATCTCAAGATGGTATCTTAATCGTAGTTGTTACTATGGATAAAGAAGGTCGCTTTATCGCAGCTGGCCCAGATATCGTATCTCGTGGTTTTGTCTATGTTAGAGAATCAGAAGCTTTGATGGAAGAAGCAAAAGAAAGAGTAACTTCTGCCATTGAACATTGCTTAGATAATGATATTACAGAATGGTCTGTAATAAAAAATGACATTCGCGAAGCTATTGGTAGATATCTTTATGAAAAAACACGTCGTCGTCCAATGATTTTACCAATCATCATGGAAGTTTAAAAATAATAGCTAAATTTAAAGAGAAGAATGTATATTCTTCTCTTTTTTATTATAAAAAATAAATTCTGAAAATATTTACAAATTTAATAGTAAGTAGTATAATTATATTATGAAATTAAAGAAAACGTTTACTAAAGAATTGAATAGAGAAAAAAATAAAATATATTAAAAATAAAATTGTTGATAAGAAAATTTTAAGAAGGGGGAAAGTATAAAGTTCAATAAAATTAAGTTTTTATAAATTTTCATGATAAAATAATAAAATTTTCACAATATTTAAAAATAAAAGTTAATATATCTATATTTATGGAAAATAGTAAACGTTTGCTAAAAGGGGAAGTTAAAAAATGGGAAGTTTAATTAAATTGGGTAAAAAATATTTTTTTGAATTTAGTATTTTAAGCATTATATTAATTTGGTCATCAAACAATGCAGTAATGAAAATAGGAATTGAGGAAATAGGACCATTTATCTATAATGCTTTACGTTTAATTATTGTAGCACTATTATGTTGGCTTTGGTTATATAAGACACATACATATAGAAAAATGCCATGGAGAGATTTAAAATATTTAATATTATTGGCTTTAGGTGGATTTTGTTTGACACAAGTTTGTTTAACTTTTGGATTATCAAAAACAACCGCAGGTAATGCATCATTAGCTTCAGCTATTATGCCATTAGCAGTAGTATTATTAAATAAATTGTTTAAACAAAATCCTTTGTCCAAAAATGTTATTTTAGGTTTAATTATTTCTTTTGTAGGAATGATGGCAATTATTTTTAGTTCAAATAAAGAGATCAGTTTTGCTAATCATCATTTAATTGGTACATTAGTAGTAGTTTTAGGACAATTTAGTAATGCTTATTATACTATTTATGCTAAGGATTTACTTAATAAATATTCTCCTTGTCAAATTGTAAGTTTTTTAATGAGTATTTCGGCTATTGTATTTTTTCTATTAGGAATACCAGAGTTACAATTTATAAATTTTGAAACTTTATCTAATGAAGCATGGATAAGTGTAGTTTATTCTGGAGTTTTTGCTCTTTGGTTAGGTAATATTGTATGGGTATGGGCTGTTGGTAAAATTGGTAGTGTAAGAACTGCAATTTATCAGTATTTGTTGCCAGTATTTTCTCTTATATTTGCATATATATTATTAGGAGAAACTTTAGTATTAGGACAAGTTTTAGGTACTATATGCATTTTAGTGGGAATGATATTAAGTAAAAAATAAACATTGTGAATTATTTTTTTTATATTATAAATTGTTATACTTATAAAAAATGCACTTTAAAAGTAGAATATCAATCTAACTTTTAAAGTGCATTTTGTTTATTTTATAAGACAAACATTTTTAATTTATTAGAAACTGTATGAATTTCTAGTGGTAATACAGGACCAAGTTCACCATCTAAATCACTTTCTACGCGGTCTGGGCAAGAGAATTTGAAATAAGATGCTTGTTTATAGATGATATTTTTATTATCAAAAGATGTTTTTCCTGCCACTGTATCAGCTACAATTTTCATCAATTCAGGAATATTACATTGTTTTAATAATATCATATCTAATTTACCATCATTGATTTTAGCGTCCATAGATATATTTTTGAAGCTAGCTACAACAGGTGAATTAACGACTAATACAAAGAAGATTTTTTCTTTGATGATTTCACCATCAGCTTCAATTGTGAAATCTAAACCGCGAAATCTAGGAAGTTCACCGAGTCCACGGAAATAATAAGCTAATTTACCAAAAGTATTTTTAAGACGAGTATCAACTTCATGAGCAACGCCTGTCATCATACCAGCACTGATTACATTAATAAAGTATTCATCACCGATAGAGCCAACATCTACATATTGAGTTTTTCCAGTGATGATACTATTGATATATTCATCAAATTTGGCATCAATACCAAGATGAGAAGCAAAATCGTTAGATGTACCACTAGGAATAATACCTACAGGTACGTCAAGATTTTCTTTTAAGGTCATATTGATTATTTTATGCAAAGTACCATCGCCACCAGCTGCAATGATACCATCGGCATTTACATTGCGTACGCAATTAGCAAAGAAAGGGTCAAAACTTTCTTTTTTAGTGCGGTAAGGCATGATGATACAGTCACGACTTTGAAATTGATTGATAATATCGTCTAATTTTTTCTTAAACATGGCATCACCAGAAACTGGATTATATGCCAATAGAAATTTTTTCATTTTATAATCTCTCCATTAATTTTTTAAAACACCAATTTTTTTGAAGAAACGAATACTAGGGGCACCAATCATAGGAATGCGTTCGATATCTGATTCCATGATACCACCAATTAAAATTAAGACAATAATATAGAAGAACATACCAACAAATAAAGATGCAAAAGTAGCTAAAGCATTGCTTGCTGTTTCATATAATAAGAATTCATAGCCAAAATGAATAATACCAGCCATGATAGCAGCAGAAACAATAGTTTTTAATAATTGCATGATTTCAATTTTATAATTGATATATTTATATAAGAAATATAGATTGATTAAAGCTGCAATACCGATATCAGCAACAGTAGCCCATGCAGCACCCATGATGCCGAGTGAAGGTTGTGCTGTTAATACCCAGTTTAAAATAACTTTAGCAATGGCAGCGATAACCATATTAATCATTGGAATAGTAGGGTGTCCAAGTCCTTGAAGAACACCAGTAGTAACTTGATGAAGACCAAGTAATACTATACTAAAGGATGACACCCAAACAGCAGGGCCTGCTCCAGGTGCATTGTAGATTAAAGTTGAGATAGGCACAGCTAACATCATAACTGTTACAAATGCAGGGAAACAGATAAAATTTGAAATACGCATAGCAGCTGCTGTTTGATTGAAACAACGTGTTTTATCTTTTAACGTACGAGCTTCAGAGATAGCAGGTACGATACTTACAGCAAGAGAAGCTGTTAAAATAGTGGAAAGATTGACAAGTGGTACAGCCATACCAGTCAAATAACCGAATAATTCTGTAGCTTCATTTACGCTATAACCAGCTACTTCCAAGCGAGCTGGTACGATTAATAAATCAAGATTAGATACAATCGGAAGCATGATACTAGCAGCAGAAACTGGAAGTGCCAATACAAAGATACGTTTAATAATCTTCCAGACAGAAGCTGTTTGAGCATCATTTACCGGTTTTAATTCATTACCGTAGTTTTTGACAATATCTTTTTCTAATTTTATGTGGAAATAAACTAAAACCATGACACCAGTAATAGCACCAGCTAAGGCACCTAAGGAAGCACCGGCTGAAGCATATTCAAGTCCATAAGGTAAGAGGAGTTGAGCAAATAAAATCATGGTTACAACGCGGAATATCTGTTCAACAATCTGTGATACAGCAGTTGGTGTCATGCGTTGCCAACCTTGGAGATATCCTCGAGAACTAGCTAAGATAGTAACGAAGAATACAGCTGGAGCAAGTGCAATAATGGAATAATATGCACGCGGGTCACGCACAAATTGCCAATCTATGAGCCATTGAGCACCAAAATAGGTCAGCAAACTAAAAAATAAACCAGTGCAGAACATAAAGCACATGGAAATGCGAAAAATGCGTTTTGCCCCAAAAATATCATTTAAGGCAACTCTTTCAGCTGTTATAATAGAGATAGCTACAGGAACACCTGCAGAAGAAACGGTCAAGGCTAAAAAATAAATAGGAAAAGCCATTTGATAAAGACCGATACCTTCACCGCCTAAAACGCGGGAAACAAAAATCCAGTTTAATGAGCCGATAACTTTAACTACTAAGCTAGCGACTGTTAATATAAAAGTTCCTTTTAAAAAGCTTTCAGCTTTATGAGATTTTTTTGAAGTATTATCTTGTTCGTTAATGGAAAACACCTGCTTTAAAACATCATTTTCTTTTAATTGAAAAGACTGTATAATAGTAAATACAGCTTAAAAAAGTAATTATACTAGAAAATTATAGCATTTATCGTAAAACTATGCTAGTATATTTTACTTTTATAGCTATAAAGCTAGGATTAAGTAAGCATTGAATGAGTTTAAGTAAAATAAAAAAAGAAAGGAAAATTTTTATGGAGTATAATTATCTAGGATTTGATATAAATATTGGTAAATCAAAACCTGAAAATATTGTACATAGAGAAGTTGCTTGTCCATTTTGTGATGTGAAAAGTTTAAAAAATATCATAGAAATAAAAAATGATATGATATTATTAGAAAATAAATATCAAGTTTTACAAGAAGCTTATCAATTATTAATTATTGAAGGCAGTGAATGTAATGCAGATATTCCAGATTATACTTTAGAGCATATGCAAGAACTCATGCATTTTAGTATAAATCACTGGCTCAATATCATTAATAGTAAAAAATATAAAACAGTGCTTTTCTTCAAAAATCATGGGCCTTTATCTGGTGGAACTATGCGTCATCCACATATGCAAATTGTGGGCATTAAAAATTTAGAGTTTAAAAATATGTGTGATAAGCGCCAATTTGAAGGCATTAAAATTGCAAAAAAAAATAATGTAGTTATGAACTTGTCTACAAAGCCACGTGTGGGATTTACAGAAGTCAATGTGATTATGCAAGGTCTAAATGATATTGATACCTTAGCTGAATTTGTGCAGATAGGCGTCGATTATATTATGAACCATTTCAGCGTAAATTGTAGCAGTTATAATTTATTCTTCTATTTAATTGAAGGCAATATACATGTAAAAATAATGCCTAGATTTGCGACATCTCCATTATTCATTGGCTATAATATCGAACTTGTGCCAAATAACTTACAAGGGATTGCAAAACATATAAAACAATTATATTTTGACAAAAAAAACGACTAAGCATTTAAGCGTAGTCGTTTTTTTATTTATTAAATTACTTCATATCGTCTTCAGCATCTTGTTTTTCTGGTGGTACAGGGAACATTTCTAAATCTGGATTATTATCTTGAATCCAGCCTAATGCCCATTCGTTGTTTACAAGAAGTACAGGACGATCTTTCATATCATATACGAACATTCCACGGTCAGCACCACGGAGAGATTCTGGAGTTACAGGACGATTATCTTTGAAGCGAAGCCAACGAGCAACTTCAAATGGTTGCATATTCATGACTATTTCTGTATTATATTCGCTTTTTAAGCGGTATTCTAATACATCAAACTGCAATTGTCCTACAGTACCAACAATATAAGATTCCATACCAGCACCTGCTTGTTGGAATAATTGTACAGCACCTTCTTGTGTAAGCTGCATGATACCTTTTACGAATTGTTTGCGTTTCATAGTATCTTTAGCAGAAACACGAGCAAATCTTTCTGGTGGGAATACAGGGAAATCTGCAAATTTGAATTTGTGAGAAGGCATACAAAGTGTATCGCCGATACCGAAGATACCAGGGTCAAATAAACCAACAATATCTCCAGGGTATGCAGTATCAATAATTTGACGGTCTTGAGCTAAGAATTGTTGTGGCTGAGAAAGTTTTACAGCTTTGCCACCTTGCATATGATAAACGCTCATACCACGTTCGAATTTACCAGAGCAAATGCGAATAAAGGATAATCTATCATGATGAGCAGGGTTCATATTAGCTTGAATTTTGAAGATGAAGCCAGAGAAATTTTCATCATCAGGGCTGATAAGACCATCGGAGCTCATACGAGGTTGAGGAGCTGGTGCAAGACGAAGATATTCTTCTAAGAAACCACGTACACCGAAGTTAGTCATGGCACTACCAAAGAACATAGGTGTCAATTCACCTTTATTTACTTTGTCCATAGACCATTGTTCACCAGCAACATCAAGTAAATCAATATCATCTAATAAAGCTTGATAATCAGTGTCGCCAATGATTTCTTTAGCTTTTGGGTCTTTTAAATCAAAAATTACAGACTCACGTTCTTCTTGACCATGAGATGTATCTTCACTGAATAATTCTACTTTTTCAGTTTCGCGGTGATAAATACCTTTATAATGACCATCTGTACCGATAGGCCAATTCATTGGATAAGAGCGAATACCTAAAACATCTTCGATTTCTTCCATTAATTCAAGTGGAGCTTTACCAAAACGGTCAAGTTTATTAACAAATGTAAAAATTGGAATATGACGTTGTTTACAAACTTTGAATAATTTTTTTGTCTGTGCTTCGACACCTTTGGCTACGTCGATAATCATGACAGCACTATCTACAGCCATGAGTGTACGATAAGTATCTTCACTGAAGTCTTGGTGACCTGGAGTATCAAGGATATTGATACGGCAACCAGCATAATCGAATTGAAGTACACTAGAAGTTACAGAAATACCACGCTGTTTTTCAATTTCCATCCAGTCAGAAACAGCATGACGTTGAGTTTTACGGGATTTTATAGAACCTGCTAAATGGATTGCACCTCCATAGAGCAATAATTTTTCAGTTAAAGTAGTTTTACCAGCATCTGGGTGAGAGATAATCGCAAAAGTACGTCGTTTTTGAATTTCAGTTTGTAATTCCGACAATTTAAATCCTCCTATAAAAAAATAGTACTATCTTTTTATTCTATCATAAGTAATGATAGAGTGGTAGAAGTTTATTAAAATAAGCATCATAATTAAGTATTATAATTAAATGTCCTGTAATAATATACATAAATATATATATTTAAAGGTAACAGATTTAAATATATAATTAAGAAATAGGGAATTTATTTACTAGATAGTACATATTATTTATTGCTTATTAAAAGATAAAAAATATAAAATTTTTAAATTATGTACTTGACTGTTGTAAACTTGTAAAGTATAATAAACAACATCAAGACTAAGACCTACATAAAGGAATTATAATAATTATATTTTAGGCCTATGCTGGGAGGAATCATAATGAATTTTTCTAAAAAACGTTTGCGCATAGCAGGATTACTTCTTGGTATGACAATGTTCGGTAGCATTTTCGCTGGTTGTGGCGGTGAAGAATCAGCAAATAGTGATGAAATTAAAATCGGTGCCAATTTTGAAATGACTGGTAATGTTGCCAACTATGGTACAACAACATTAGAAGGTTTGAAATTAGCTATCAAAGAAGCTAATGACGCCGGTGGAATTAATGGTAAAAAAATTACTCTAGTTGAAGCTGATAATAAATCGGACCCTGCTGAAGCAGCTAACGCAGCTACAAAACTTATTTCTGATGACAAAGTTGTAGCTATTGTAGGACCTGCAACTTCTGGTGCAGTACAAGCTGAATCTCAGGTAGCAACTGAAAATAAAGTGCCAATTATCGCACCTGATGCAACAAGCCCTGATATTACAGTAGAAAATGGTCAAGTTAAACCATTTGTATTCCGTGGTTGCTTCATTGACCCATTACAAAGTAATACAATGGCAGCTTTTGCAGCTAACGAATTAAAAGCTAAAACAGCTGTTATTTATTTAGACTCTAGTACAGATTATTCTAAGAGTTTAGCTGAAGTATTTAAAAATAAATTTGAAGCTTTAGGCGGTAAAGTCGTAATGGAAGAAGCTTTCGTAGCTAAAGACCAAGACTTTAAAGCAACTCTTACAAATATTAAAACAGCAAATGCAGATATAATTTATATTCCTGCTTACTATGAAGAAGTTGGTAAAATTGTAAAACAAGCACGTGAACTTGGTATTACACAACCAATTTTAGGTACAGATGGTTGGGATGATACAAAAGTAGTAGATATCGCTGGTGCAGATGCACTTAATAATACTTACTTCATCACTCACTATACTGAAACAGATCCAGATGCTAAAGCTTTTGTAGATGCATTCACAAAAGAATATGGTCATGCTCCAGGTGTATTTGCTGCTCTTGGTTATGATGCAGGTAAAATGCTCGTTGATGCTATAAAACGTGCAGGTAGCACAGATCCAGAAGCAATTCAGAAAGCATTAGCAGAAACTAAAGATTTACAAGTTGGTACAGGTAAACTTACTGTTGATGAAAATCACAACTTGATCAAAAATGCTTTCATTATTGAAATGAAAGATGGTAATAAAGTTCTTAAACAAAGAGTTACACCAACAACAGCAGAAGGCTGATTATACTAGGTGAAAGGGCCGCAATTTTGCGGCCTTTCTTTGTGAAGGAGGAAAGTAAGATGGATTTTTTTGAGCAATTAATACAGCAATTAATCAATGGTATTTCCTTAGGTAGTATTTATGCATTGATTGCTTTAGGCTATACCATGGTATACGGTATTATCAAGTTGATAAACTTTGCCCATGGTGATATTTATATGGTTGGTGCGTATGTAGGCTTTTATGCTGTAACAATGACTAAGATGTCAATTATTCCAGCACTTATCATCTCTATGGTTGTTACTGGTCTTTTAGGAATTTTAGTAGAAAAAATAGCGTATAAACCATTGCGTAAAGCTCCACGTATATCACTGTTAATAACAGCGATTGGGGTTTCATTTTTCCTTGAATATACAAGTATGTATTTTGTTTCACCAACACCAAGAACTTTTCCAAATGTTATTGATTCCTTATCTTTAAATATTGGTTCATTTGTAATTAATGGACAGCAATTATTAATTTTTATTATTACTGTAATTTTGATGGTATTACTCACTTACATTGTACAGAAAACTAAAATGGGTAAAGCTATGCGTGCTGTATCTTTTGATACAGAAACAGCTCAACTCATGGGTATAAATGCAGATAGAGTAATTTCTTTTACTTTTGGTATTGGTTCAGCACTAGCAGCCGCTGGTGGTGTTTTAGTAGGTGTATATTATAACTCTATTGACCCACTTATGGGAATTATGCCAGGGCTTAAAGCTTTCGTTGCCGCTGTATTAGGTGGTATCGGTAGTATCCCAGGAGCTATGACTGGTGGTATTGTTTTAGGTGTAATAGAAGCTTTAGTATCTGGTTTTATATCTTCTACATTCCGTGATGCAGCAGCTTTTGCGATATTAATATTAGTATTGTTATTCAAACCATCTGGTATTTTTGGTAAGAATACTAATGAGAAAGTGTAGGTGTTAAAAGTGAATTCTCTTAGAAAAAAAGATATAATAACTTTAATACTTGCGATTGTTTTATTTGGCGTTTTGCAATTTTTGATGGCTGAAAGAATTATTGGCTCATTCTGGGAATTAAATATTTTCCTTGTATGTGTCAATATTATCATGGCAGCAAGTTTAAATTTGATAAATGGTTATACAGGTCAATTTTCTTTAGGTCATGCTGGCTTTATGGCAGTAGGCGCCTATGTTGGCGTAATTTTAACAGTTAATTTTCATTCTCCATTTATTGTGGCTTTATTAATTGGCGGTTTTGCAGCTGGTATTTTGGGATTTTTGATTGGTTTGCCAACATTGCGTCTAAAAGGTGATTATTTGGCTATCGCTACATTAGGCTTAGGGGAAATCATTCGTATTGTTATCATGAATATAGAGTATGTAGGTGGTGCAGCTGGTTTTAAAGGTATACCACATAATACGACTTTTCCATGGGTATTTTTTATAATGTTATTTACATTGTTCTTCATTAAGAACTTTGTTAATTCTAAATATGGTCGTTCTTGTATTGCTGTACGTGAAAATGAGATTGCAGCAGAAGCTATGGGTGTTAATACTACAAAATATAAAGTAATGGCATTTACTATTGGTGCTATTTTTGCTGGTATTGGCGGTGGATTATTCGCTCATTGTTTCTATATTATCAATCCATCTTCATTTACTTTTATGGCATCATTTAATTTCTTAATCATGGTAGTACTTGGCGGATTAGGTTCAATTACAGGTTCAATCGCTGGTGCATTTGTAGTAACTTTCGTATCAGCAGCACTTGCTAGCTGGCCTGAATTCCGTATGATTGCATATGCATTAGTATTGATTTTATTAATGTTTTATCGTCCACAAGGTCTTTTTGGTTATACAGAAATTACAAGCCTTAAGATTTTCCAACGTTTTAAGGGAGGTCGTGGATAATTATGGAATTATTAAAAACAGATGGTGTATCAAAAGTATTTGGCGGATTAAAAGCAGTATCTAATTTTGATATAGAGATAAATGAGGGCGAACTCATAGGTCTTATTGGGCCAAATGGTGCAGGGAAAACAACTGCATTTAATTTATTGACAGGTGTATATCAACCAACTACAGGTACTATTGATTTTGCTGGTAAAAGTTTAGTTGGATTAAAACCTTATCAGATAACTTCTCGAGGAATTGCACGTACTTTCCAGAACATAAGATTGTTCTCGGAATTAACTGTTTTAGATAATGTAAAGATAGCATATGATTCTCATGCAAAATATAGTTTAGTGGAGTCTGTACTTCGTTTGGGCAGATATTTCAAAGAAGAAGATGAAATCACTAAAAAAAGTCTAGAATTATTAAAGATTTTTAAATTAGAAGATAAAGCTTATGAAGTGGCAAAAAATTTACCATATGGGGCACAACGTCGCTTAGAAATTGCCAGAGCTTTGGCTACTAAGCCAAAATTATTATTATTAGATGAACCAGCAGCAGGTATGAATCCACAAGAAACACAAGAATTGATGGAAATGATACGCTGGATACGTAAAGAATTTGGTTTATCTATTTTACTTATTGAACATGATATGAGCTTAGTAATGGGAATTTGTGAACGCATCTATGTTTTGGAATATGGTTGTATTATTGCCAGTGGAACTCCAGAAGAAATTCAGAAAAATCCTGAGGTTATTAAAGCTTATTTAGGTGGGGAGGTGTAGAATTTATGTTAAAAATAAATGATATGAATGTTTATTATGGTGCAATTCATGCTTTAAAAGGAATTAGCCTAGAAATCAATGAAGGTGAAATAGTTACTTTGATTGGAGCTAATGGGGCAGGAAAATCTACAACTCTACGCACTATTTCAGGGCTTTTAAAACCAAAGACTGGTACAATTGAGTTTGAAGGTAAAAATATTGCCGGAATGCCAGCACAAAATATCGTAAAAGCAGGTATTTCTCAAGTACCAGAAGGCAGACGTGTTTTTGCAGAAATGACTGTTATGGAAAACTTGGAATTAGGTGCATTTATTCGTAAGGATAAAGCTGGTATTGCTAAAGATTTGAAAATGGTATTTGAACGTTTCCCAAGACTTGAAGAAAGGGTAAATCAACAAGCAGGAACTTTATCTGGTGGGGAACAGCAGATGCTTGCTATGGGACGAGCTTTGATGAGTAGACCTCGTTTACTACTTTTAGATGAGCCTTCCATGGGTCTTGCACCATTATTGATAAGAGAAATTTTTTCAATAATACAAGATATCAATAAAGCAGGCACTACAGTTTTATTAGTAGAACAAAATGCAAATATGGCACTTTCTATTGCTAATCGTGCATATGTTTTGGAAACAGGACGAATTACACTTTCTGGTGATGCCAAAGAACTTGCTGCTAGTGAAGAAGTAAGAAAAGCATATCTTGGTGGCTGATTTTATATAGATAATTATTGTATGCAGGGATTCGTTAGATTTATAGCGAATCCTTTCTTATAGGATAATAAAATAAATTTATATGAGGTGAAAAAAATGTTTGTTATTAATAGAATGACGAAAAATCCTATGACAGTAACAGCTGATACTAAAGTTGATGAAGTAGCTCATTTAATGAAAAAACATAATTTTCGTCGCTTACCTGTTGTAGATGATGGAAAATTAGTAGGATTTTTAAGCGATAGTGATTTAATGCGTGTAGCACCATCGCCTGCAACAACCTTATCAAGATATGAGATAAATTCGTTACTTGCAAAAATTTGCGTTCGAGATATCATGAAAAAAGATGTTGTTTCTGTAAATGTAGGTGCAACTATTGAAGAAGCCGCACTTATTATGTATAAAAATAAAATTGGTGGTATGCCAGTTGTAAGTAATATGGGTGCTGTAGTAGGCGTTATCACAGAAACAGATATTTTCAAAACATTTGTAGATGTAATGGGCTTAGCTGATGGAAAAACTCGTATTACTTTGGAAGTTACAGATAAAATTGGTGTAGTTAAAGATATCGCAGAAATCTTTGGACAAGCAGGTGTTAGCATTGATAGCTTGATAACTTGCAAAAAAGAAGATAATAAATACGAAATCGTTATTCGTGGCGATATTACTAATATTGATGATATCAAAGCAAAATTAGAAGCTAAAGGTTATAAAGTTATTCATACAGTAAAAATTGGCTGATTTATAAAAATAAAAATGCACTGCTAAATTTATATTTAGTAGTGCATTTTTTGTTTAAAGATTATTATTCAAGATATTAGGAAATAGTAGTCCACCATTTGTTGAATTTTTGATTGTTTTGGTCAAGAAATACAGTTTCCCCTAATAGTGGAGTGAGCAATTTATATGATTTATTTTGACTAGCTGTATAAATACGTTCAAAAGGATCTTGCCAATGGTGTGGGCTTAGAGCAAATTTTCCACAATGTACAGGTAAAAGTATTTTAGCTTGTAAATCCATAGTAGCTTGAGCTACTTCTTCTGGCATCATGTGAATTTGTGCCCAAGATGTATTATATTGACCATTTTCCATGATAGCTAAATCAAAGCCTTGGAAATAATCACCAATTTCTTGGAATTGAGGGCTATATCCTCCATCACCACTATAAAAAATTTTTTTGGTAGGTGTAATGATGGCAAAAGAAGCCCAAAGAGTTTTATTATTATCTAAAAATCTTCCTGAAAAATGGCGAGAAGGTAAAATATGAATTTTTAAATTATCACTAAGTTTTATTTCACGATACCAATCTTCATCATGAATTATATCAGGATTAAATCCCCAATGATAAAAATGACTACTAACACCTAGAGGGCAAACAATATGCTTGATTTTATGCTTTAGGCTCATAATAGTAGCATAATCTAAATGGTCCCAATGGTCATGAGAGATGATTAGAACATCAATATCAGGCATATCATTAGCTGTATATATATTTGTACCAGCAAAGGCTTTATTGATGAAAAATAAAGGAGAGGCATAATCACTGAATACAGGATCAACTAATATCTTGATACCATCAATTTGTAAATAAAAACTAGAATGACCAAACCAAACAAGTAAATTTTCTTTAGGATTTAAAGCGTTTAAATCTGTTTTTTGCGTAGGAATATTTTCCTTAGGTACAGTTACACCCTTAGTAGGAAATAGAATTTCTTTGATACCATTATAATAATTATCTTTATTGACTAAAACAGATGTAGACTCAAGATTTTGAAATTCCCCATTTACATAATGAGGAGATTTTAAAATCTTAGCTAATTTATCACCCTTAGGTGAACGACCAATCTTAGGCTGATTGATAAAACCAATACCACCCATAGCTAATAAAGCTGTAGTAATACCAGCTAATTTAAAGAAATTGCGACGAGAAATAGACATAAAAATTACTCCAATATATAATAATTAATTTAATTATACATATTGGAGTAAACTTAAAGTCAACATTTTATTCGTTTTTCTTTTATATAAAAGAAAAATGAACCAAAAAGAAAAAGCCCCGCAATATTGATTTTACTTTGGCAAAGATAAAACTATGTCTACAACGCTCTAAACTCGCTTCGCTCAAACAGTAGGACTAAAACCGTAGCCCTAATTTTATCTTTGCCAATAGCTTTCAGCTACCGTAAAAGTCTGCTAATGCGGGGAAAATTTGCATTTATTATAATTGGTTGTAATTTTAAGTTATTTAAGTATAACATTATTATTTGCTATGTAATAATTTGTAACTTATATTTTCCGTATTATAAAATTTTAGTGGTAACCAAAGGTTATTGAAAATAATTATCGCTGAATACGGTTTTAGTCTGAATGTTTGAGCGAAGCGAGTTTCTAAGCGTTGTATGAAGCGATAATTATTTTCAAAACTAAAATTTTATCTGCGGTGGGTATTCTTTTGTTACTTTTCTTTGCCCATCAAAGAAAAGTAAGTTAAAGTGATTATTTTTTTATTAGTAAGCATACAGATTCTACATGACCTGTTTGTGGGAACATGTCTACAGGTTGGATTTCTGTAGCTTTATAGCCTAATTCGTCTAAGATACCGATATCGCGAGCAAGTGAAGCAGGATTACAAGATACGTAGACAATGCGTTTTGGTCTCATGGCAGCGAAAGTTTTTAAAACTTCTGGTGCACAGCCTGCTCTTGGTGGGTCAGTTACGATTACATCTGGACGAAGTCCTTTGCGATAGAGTTGAGGCATTAATTTAGCAGCATCGCCTGTCAAAAATTCAGCATTTCTTATATTATTATCACGAGCATTGGCGATAGCATCGCGGATTGCTTCAGGTACGATTTCCATACCGTAAACTTTTTTTGCTTTTTGAGCTAAAAATAAAGAGATAGTACCTGTGCCACAATAGCCGTCAATTACAGTTTCTTTACCTGTTAAATTAGCATATTTTAAAGCACATTCATATAATTTTTCTGCTTGTTCTGTATTTACTTGGAAGAAAGAAAGTGCGGATATTTTGAATTTTAGACTGCCTAATCTGTCTGTGATATGGGAAGCACCCCAAAGAATTTTGCATTCTTTGCCCATGATGATATTATTTCTACCAGTATTGATATTTTGTATGACACTTGTCAAATTTGGGATTTTAGAGCGTAGGAAATTCACGATTTCACGCACGCGAGGTATTTTTGGTTGAGCAGTAACGAGTACGACCATACATTCAGTTTCATCGCGATTAGTGCGACCTACAACATGGCGTAAAAGACCATAATGAGTTTTTTCATCATAGACACTTAATTTAAACTTTGTAGCCATTTCGCGTACAGCATTGGCGATTACATTATTTGTATGTTTTTGAATATGGCAGTTTTCAGTATTGATGATATTATGACTGCTATGGGCATAACAACCAACGATAATACCTTCTTTTTTACTTCTGCCGATTGGAAATTGCATTTTATTGCGATAGTGCCATTCGTGAACAGATGGCATAGTAGGGTGAATGATGATATCTTTTTTGATGGCGATATGTTCCATCATATCGATTACTTTTTGCTTTTTAGCATTGAGTTGAGCTTCATAAGAATAATGTTGAAGCTGGCAAGCACCACAGTCATCATATACTTTACAGATTGGTTTTATTCTGTCTGAAGTTTTTTCAAGAATAGATACTATTTCGCCTGTAGCATAATTTTTTTTCACAAGTGTGATTTTAGCTTCTACAGTTTCTCCAGGAAGTGCATAAGGAATAAATACAGTGAAATTTTCAAAACGTCCAACGCCTTCACCGCTTTGCCCCATTCCTGTGATTTTTATTTCATATTTCTGTCCTACTTGAACAGGAATTTTACTTTTCATTAATTAAAAAATCCTTTCTATAATAAATAATTATTTAGCAAATGATACTTGAGTTAATAAATCAAGTGGTTTAGCAATTAAAATATCTGCGCCATTTTGTTTTAATTCATCAGCAGGTCTAAAGCCCCATAATACACCAACAGCTAACATATCGGCATTTTTGGCAGTCTGCATATCTACATCAGAGTCCCCAAGATAAGCTATTTCTTGAGGTTTTAATTGCCAATTTTGGGTAATCATCAAGACTTTGCCTGGGTCTGGTTTGCGTTTTAATCCAGCTTTATCGCCGATTATTTCGCTGAAAATACCTTCACCAAATAATAATTTTACGATATTTTTGGCAGCTTCATCATGTTTATTTGTACAAATACCGAGTTTTATATTTTGTTGTTGTAATTTTTTTAATAAAGTTAAGATATCTTCATAAGGAGCTGTGTGGTCTAAATTATGTTTAGCGTATACTTGCTTGAATTTAGCTAAAGCTTCATCTAAAAGATATTGTTTATCTTGAGGTAGGGAACGCTCCATTAATTTTTTTATGCCGTTACCTACACGATATTTATAACTTTCGATATCATGAGTAGGTAAATTATATTCAGTAAGTACAGTGTTTACACTATTTGCTAAATCTGTTAAAGAATTGACAAGAGTGCCGTCAAGGTCAAATATAACGCCTTTGTAGTTCATAAAATCAACCTTCTTATATTTGTAGTTTTATATTAAAAATTAGTATGTGATTTTTCTAATTCTAAGAGATAATTTTTTAATTTTAATCCACCTGCATAACCGATTAATTTTCCATTAGAGCCAATAACGCGATGACAGGGAATAATAATAGGCAGTGGATTTTTATTATTAGCCATGCCTACAGCTCGATATGCTTTAGGCTTATTGATTTTTTGAGCGATTTCTTTATAACTAGTAGTTTGTCCATAGGGAATATTTTGAAGTTCTTTCCATACTGCAAGTTGAAATGGCGTACCTGTTAATTTAAATGGTAAAGAAAATGTAGTACGTTTTCCTTGGAAGTATTCATCTAATTGAATAGTAGCCATAGATAAAAGCTCTGTTGTTTGTAACAGAGCTTTTTGTGGTTGCGTAAATTGAATATTAATTAAATGAGTTTCTGTCGCTACTAGATATAAAGAGATATTTTCAAATTGATATTTACAAGTGTAAAGCATAGTTAGACCTCTTTTATCATAGTGGTTAAAATTTCAGCGATTTGTTTTAATTTCCAAGGTTGCATTTTCAATACAGGTATGGCTCTTTTGTATTGATGTATAGTCGCCATGATGATGACATCACTAGTTTCTTTGCTCAAATCAGCACAATGACGAGAGATAGCAACTTCGCCACCTTTACTTAAAAATGTTTGTTTTAAAATATTGGCAGCTTTACTATTTACATCATAAAGTTTTATCACTTTGAAAAGAGCTTTATCTTGCATTATTTTTATGCCAGCATCAGTGCAGTGGATATCTTGCATAGCATGGCGTGCTTCATCAATAGTATTTAAATCTAATATTTCAGGTGAAAAATCATTTATCATTTTCATTTAACCTAAATAAGGATTGATTTGTTTTTCATAGGCAATAGTAGTTGCTCCACCATGACCAGGAAAAACAGTTAAATTTTCATCTAAAGTCAAGATTTTTGCTTTTAAATTGGAAATTAAATCAGTCATAGAGCCAGTAGGAAAATCAGTTCTACCAATAGAGCCAGCAAATAAAGAGTCGCCACTCATAACAACGCCTTCACCAACAAGGCAAATTCCACCAGGTGTATGCCCTGGAGTATGAATTACTTTTAGATTGCAATTGCCAAAAGAAATAATGTCGCCTTCATGTAAGATTATATCGGCAGGTTGAGAAATTATAGGTCTACCCATATAGCCATTTTCAGAAAGATTGAGATGTGGGTCAGTGAGCATACAAGCATCATCAGTATGAATAGCCAATTTTGCTTTTAGAGCTAAACCTAATTCTTTATTAGCGCCAATATGGTCAGCATGACCATGTGTATTTACAATATATTTAATATGAAGTTTTAAATTATCTACTACATTTAAAATACTTGTAGCTTCATCACCTGGGTCGACGATTATGCCTTCTAAAGTTTGTTCATCATATAAAATATAGCAATTTTCCATGATTGGGCCAACTACTAAGGCTTTTATTTTCATGATAATGCTCCTTTGTAATTTTTATTAGTTTATTTTTCTTTAGCAGAACTACTCAAATTACGACGAACGCTGTAAACATCTTTAAGACGGCGGAGAGTATTCATTAATTGTTCTGCACGAGCTAAATTTTTTGTATGGAAAGTAATAGTCATTACAGCAGTTTTATTGCTAGGGATACTGCGAGAAGAAATATTTTCAATATTTATTTTCGCATCAGAAATTCTAGCAATAATTTCAGTTAAGATACCTTGTCTATCGTAACAACCAACTTCGATAGTTACAGGATAAGATTGGTCTGTGCTGATATCCCAATTTACATCAATGACGCGCATCATATCATTGCCTTCACGCAATACATTTGGACAATCGGCACGATGAACAGATACACCGCGACCACGAGTTATATAACCGATTATTTGGTCGCCTGGGATAGGATTACAACATTTTGCTAAATGCACAAGGAAACCATCTTCACCTTCGACTAAAATACCATGACTTGCTTTTTTCTTAGATGTTTTAGGCTTAATTTTTTCAAGCATTTGTGAAATATCCGGAGGGGTGATTTCTTGTAGGTCTTTTTTATAAAAAGCAATGAGTTTACTCATAATGCTATTTACAGTGATACCACCAAAACCGATAGAAGCAAACATATCATCAGTATTTTGGATATTTAATTTTTGAGCTACTTGTAAAAGTCTATCATTTTTGGCTAAATCTTTAAAATTGTAGCCTAAATGTTTAGCTTCATTTTCTAATAATTCAAGACCGCGGGAGATATTTTCTTCACGACGTTGTTTTTTGAACCATTGGCGGATTTTTGTTCTTGTCTGTGAAGATGCTACAATATTTAACCAATCTGGACTTGGGCCATTATTTTGTTTATTGGTAATTACAGAAACGATATCACCGTTTTGTAAAGTATATTCAAGTGGAACAATTTTGCCATTTACTTTAGCACCTACACAGTGATTGCCGATATCTGTATGAATGTGATAAGCAAAGTCTATAGGGTTTGAGCCTTTTGGTAAATTGATAACATCACCGCGAGGAGTATATACGAATACTTCATCGGAGAAAATATCAATTTTGAGTGCTTCAAAATATTCGCGTGGGTCGGAAAATTCATCTTGAAGTGTAATCATTTGGCGAAGCCATGAAAGTTTTTTATCGTATTCGCTATTAGCTCCTATACTTTTATTGCCAGCTTCTTTATATTTCCAGTGAGCAGCAATACCATATTCAGAAATAGCGTGCATGGCAAAAGTACGAATTTGAATTTCAAGTGGTAGACCATTATCTGTGATTACAGTAGTATGCAAAGATTGATAGCCATTAGTTTTTGGTACAGCGATATAATCTTTAAATCTACCTGGTAGCGGTTTCCACATAGCGTGAATAATACCAAGTACAGTGTAGCAATCAGGGATAGTCTGCACTAATACACGCACAGCGAGTAAATCGAAAATATCAGAGATATCTTTATTGCTTTTTTTCATTTTGCGGTAGATACTGTAGAAATGTTTTGCTCTACCTTTGATTTCACCTTTTAAATGAATTTTATCAAATTCTTGCTGTATTTTTGCTACAGCGTCATTGATAAAACCTTGACGTTCTTCACGTTTTTGGTTTACTTTATCGACTAAATCATAATAAGTTTCAGGTTCAAGATAACGCAAACATAAATCTTCAAGTTCCCATTTGATATTGAAAATACCAAGGCGATTAGCAAGTGGTGCATAAACTTCTAGCGTTTCTTTAGCAATGCGTTTTTGTTTTTCTTCACGCATATATTTTAAGGTACGCATATTATGCAAGCGGTCAGCTAATTTTATCATGATTACACGAATATCTTTAGCCATAGCTAAAAACATTTTGCGGTATGTTTCAAGCTGTTGATCCTCTTTGGATTTATATTTCATTTTGCTGAGTTTAGTTACGCCGTCAATGAGCATAGCAACTTCTTCGCCAAAGAGTTCTTTCATTTGTTCAATGGTATAGATTGTATCTTCCACAACGTCATGCAATAAGGCAGCAGCAATAGTAACATCGTCGATATGTAAATCAGTTAAAATCATAGCAACATGTAATGGGTGTGTGATATACATTTCACCTGAAATACGTTTTTGGTCAGCATGTGCCTCATAAGCAAGATTATAAGCTTTAGTAATTAAATCAAAATTAGCTTGTGGATTGTAACTTTTTACGGTATTGATAATATCATCAATTGTAATATCCATATTATCAGTTTTCATCTTAATCACTCCAGAGATTATGAAAAACATAATCATAAAATTTATCGAAAGACTAAAAAGGAATATATAAAATTATAAAATAATGATAATATATATATATAACATAATCAAGATAATATATGTTTTATAATTTATCAGAGATGCGTTTTTATTTTTATATTGATGATAAAAATATATTTTAATGAAGGAATGGTGCAAAATGAATTTAAAAGCAGAAAAATTTAAAGCTTATATAGCAGAAAATAATATTACAAATTTCAAAGTAGAAGAAAGTATAAATAATAATGAAGAAGAAAATACACGAGTTACTTTTCATACATATGTAAAAGTATTTGGTCAAAAATTGCCTGCTGTAATTGTAATGGATGAAAGTATTTATGTTATTTTACGAGTACAGGTAATACCAGACATTGAATATATGAAAAATAAAGATGAATTCATTCGTTGTGTAAATGAGATGAATATAAATTATAAAGCAGTAAAATATTATCTAGGTGCAGATAATGCTTTATATTTAGATATGTATATTCCTAATAAAAATGATGATTTAGATGGTGAATTAGTAATGGATTTATTAAATGCAATTACAGTTCATTTAGAAAAGGAATATCCAAATTGGATGAAATTATTATGGAATTGATGATAAAACTCTAATTTGATACAGTAAAGATACAGTAAAAAAGCAAATAAAATAAAGTGAAAAGAAAGCCATTACTAAAGATATAGTGATGGCTTTCTTTTAGGAATGTTAATGTGTCATTAATAGGTAAGTAATCTTGACACTGTTTCTAAAAACCTTTACAATACTTCTATATGGTTACGTCAGCTATATGAATTTGTAAAGAATATTTAGAAAAATTTAAAGTAAAGGGGGGTGGAGATTATCGTTGAATTATTATTAGCGATAATACTTGCACTAGTTGTAGGCTTAGGTGCGGGCTATTGGATGAGAAAACGCAGTGCAGAATCACAAATTGGCTCTGCTGAAGCTGAAGCAAGAAGAATTGTTACAGAAGCCGAAAAACAGATTGAAACTAAGAAAAAAGAAGCAACTCTTGAAGCAAAAGAAGAAATACATAGAATGCGTCAAGAGTTAGACCGCGATACAAAAGACCGTAGAAATGAACTTTCCCGTCAAGAACGTCGTTTGGTACAAAAAGAAGAAAATTTAGATAGAAAAATTGATTCTTTAGAGAAAAAAGAAGAAGTTTTAAATCGTAAAGAAGCTGAGATTGATAAATCTCAAGCAAAAATAGAAGCACTTCATGCAAAACAGTTAGAAGAATTAGAACGTATTTCTGGACTTACTACAGAAGATGCACGCAGTATGTTACTTGCAGATGCTGAAATCGAAATCAAACACGATAAAGCTGTAATGATTAAAGAATATGAACAGCAAGCAAAAGAAGAAGCAGAAAAACGTGCTAGAAATATCATTTCTTTGGCTATTCAAAGATGTGCTGCTGACCATGTAGCAGAAACTACTGTTTCTGTAGTAGCATTGCCAAATGATGAGATGAAAGGTCGCATCATTGGTCGTGAAGGTAGAAATATTCGTGCTTTAGAAACAATGACAGGCATTGATTTAATTATTGATGATACACCAGAAGCTGTAATTTTATCTGGTTTTGATCCTGTTCGTCGTGAAATAGCACGTATTGCTTTGGAAAAACTCATTACAGATGGGCGTATTCACCCAGCTCGCATTGAAGAGATGGTAGAAAAAGCTCGTAAAGAAGTAGACCAACGCATTAAAGAAGCAGGAGAACAAGCTTGCTTTGAAACTGGTGTACATGGATTACATCCAGAAATTGTAAAATTATTAGGTAGATTAAAATATCGTACAAGTTATGGTCAAAATGTATTAAATCACTCTGTAGAAGTATCTCATTTAGCAGGTGTAATGGCTGCTGAATTAGGTGTTGATGTAAATCTTGCTAAACGTGGTGGTTTATTACATGATATAGGTAAAGCTATTGACCATGAAGTTGAAGGTCCACATGTTACTATCGGTGCAGATTTAGCGAAAAAATATCGTGAATCTGCTGATGTTGTAAATGCTATAGCTGCTCATCATGGTGATGAAGAAGCAAAAACTGTGGAAGCTGTACTCGTTGCAGCAGCTGATGCTGTATCAGCCGCACGTCCAGGTGCTAGACGTGAAAGTTTAGAATCTTATTTGAAACGTTTAAAACGTCTTGAAGAAATAGCAGAATCCTTTGAAGGTGTTGACCGTTCATTTGCTATTCAAGCAGGTCGAGAAATTCGCATTATGGTTAAACCAGAAAAAATGGATGATATCTCAACTGTTGCTTTGGCTCATGATATCACTAAGAAAATTGAAGCTGAACTTGAATATCCAGGACAGATAAAAGTAACTGTAATTAGAGAAACTCGTGTAGTTGATTATGCAAAATAAAGATAATAATTTCTTTTGACATAAAGTAAAAGCAAGAAAGTAGTTATTAATATTGATAACTACTTTTTTTGCATTAAATCTCTTTTTGGATAAATTGAATAAATAGATATAAAATGAGTTTGTGATTAATATTATTTGATTTTGCAGTGAGGTTACAATAATGCAAATTACTAAAACTAAAGATGAGAAAAAACCTAATATGGATTGTGTTAATTTATTGACATCAGTATTAATTTATTATCCAGAGATTAGCAAGATATCTATAGAACCAGATGAAAAAATATATATAAATTATATTATCCAAAAGATATTGACTGATGAAGAAATAGAAAAAACACGAACTTTATTAGAAGAATGTTTAAAGTCCTATCATTATTTAGAAAAAACGCAAGTGGAATGTGATGAAGTAAAAATAAATATAGAAGAAAAAGCTACTTTTATAACGATAAAAAGAGATATGAAAACTTTTTCTCATGGAGAACTTCGTTTAATAAATACGTTAATTAATGAAGAATTTGGCGAATTACTCATCATGGATACTGATAAAATTCCTATGATAGATAGTACAATGTTAGCGCAAATGGATTTAATAGATACGATGTTTGCAAGTTTGAAAATTAATCCAGTAGTAGAAAAAATGATAGGTATTCGCGAAGCTGGTAGAGTCATTGTATTTAATAAATAATTATAGATTTTGTGAAGAATAAAATAAGAGGAGAATTTATTTTGAAATTTTTAATTGTTGGTGATGTATGTGGTAGACCAGGTAGAGAAGCATTTAGAAAATATGTTCCAGAATTGAAAAAAGAACATAATATAGATGTAGTTGTAGTTAACGGCGAAAATATTGCAGGTGGTAGAGGTATCAGTCGCAAAACTTTAGATGAAATTTATCGAGCTGGAGCAGATATAGTAACTTCAGGTAATCATATTTGGGATCAAAAAGAAATTGTATCTTTTATAGATGATGAACCATTTTTGATAAGACCTGCCAATTATCCAGAAGGAGCACCTGGCAAAGGATATTGTATCTATCCATTTAAAGCTAAAAATATTGGTGTAATCAATGTATCTGGTAGAACATTTATGCCACCAATGGACTGTCCATTCCAAAAGGTCGACGAAATTTTAAAAGAAATTAAAAATCAATGCGATATTATATTAGTAGATATACATGCAGAAGCTACATCAGAAAAAATAGCTATGGGATTTTATCTTGATGGTAAAGTAACTTGTGTCGTTGGAACTCATACTCATGTGCAGACAGCTGATAATAGAATTTTACCTAAAGGAACAGCTTATATCAGTGATTTAGGTATGGTAGGTCCTTATAATTCAAGCCTTGGTATAAATGTAAATAATGCAATAGATAAATTCATCACATGTAGACCAGTGCGTTTTGAAATGGCAGAAGGTCCAAATATTTTTTCTGCTGTTGTTTTAGAATTAGCAGAAGATAATAGCGTAAAATCCTTTGAAAGAATACTATTTAACGAAGAATAAAGAATATACAAGTATACAGTTATAAAAAAAGGATTTTGGAACTTGTTTGGCGAACTTATATAATAATTCCTAATCGTTAAGGGGTGTACATTATGGAAGTATTAAGAGTATCAACAAAATCCAATCCAAATTCTGTAGCAGGAGCTTTAGCAGGAGTATTAAGAGAAAAAGGAACAGCAGAATTACAAGCAGTAGGTGCAGGAGCATTAAATCAAGCAGTAAAAGCAGTAGCTATAGCACGTGGCTTTGTGGCACCTAGTGGCATTGATTTAGTTTGTGTACCAGCTTTTGCTGATATAGAAATCGATGGCGAAGAAAGAACTGCAATAAAATTGATCATTGAATCAAGATAAGGTCGTATGAGTACATAGACTAAATTATTCATATTCGCTAATTACTTTTTAGGTTAAGTTGAATTTTAAGACAGGGTATGTCTAAGGTTTAGTAATTTATTTATTGAGCTTTAGACATACTTTGCGTTTAAGGATAATAACCATTATAATTATATATAATATGAAATAATAACTGTATTTTTAAAATATATTGTTGATAAAAAACGAAAAATTCTAAAAATATGTTAATTAAGTAGCTTAATATTGATAAAAAGGAGCATAAGATATGGATGTTATTGCGTTAGTAGGACCAAGTGGAACAGGAAAATCCCATAGAGCATTAATGGTAGCAAGACAAAATAAAGCTGATGCCATTATAGATGATGGGATTTTGATAAAAGACAATAAAATCATAGCAGGTCATTCTGCTAAAAGAGAAGCAAGTAAAATCATGGCGATAAGACGAGCTGTTTTTGTAGTGCCTGGACATGCCGAAGAAGTGAGAAATGCTATAGAAAAAGAACAGCCAAATAGAATTTTGATTTTAGGCACTTCTGAAAATATGGTGCATCGCATTGACAAAGCTTTGAATTTGCCACCAATTAGTAAAATTATCAATATAGCAGATATTGCTACAAAAGCAGAAATGGCAAAAGCTCAATTTTATCGCAATCGTGAAGGTAAACATATCATTCCTGTACCAACTATTGAGTTAAAACCACATTTTTCAGGTTATTTGATAGACCCAATACAATCATTTTTTAAAAAATCAAGTACAAAACGCCGTCGTTTAGGTGAAAAATCCATAGTACGACCAATTTTTAGTTATTATGGAAGACTTATCATAGATGATGCTGCAATTTTATCCATTATTAAGCATATTGCTAAGGATAAAGATTTTGATTTTAAAGCTTCACATATACATGTTGACCATGTTTGGGAAAAAGGTGAAGATAAAGGTATAAAAGTTTCTTTTGAAGTAGTTTTGAACTATGGAAGTCATATTCCAACAATGATACAAGGCATACAAAAGAAGATAAAAGAAGTCGTAGAATATATGACAGGTATGTTTGTGCATGATGTGGATATTGTAGTCAAAGGATTGAAATTCAAATAAAATATTGTATCGATACAATATTGACTTTTTTCGTATTTTAATTGACTTTTAACTAATAGATATCTATAATTTTAAATAAATTTTTTATTCTATTAGATAAAGGTGATAATATGGCATTAGAGAATTATAAAGCATTGACTATAGCAGGTTCTGATACTTCTGGTGGAGCTGGCATGGAAGCCGATTTAAAGACTTTTGAAGAGATGGGCGTTTATGGAATGGTGGCACTAACTGTAATTGTGGCACAAAATCCAAAAGATTGGGCTCATGATATCTTTCCTATAGATTTGCCTACTATTGAACGTCAGATTGCAACTGTTGGTGAAGGTATTGGCATTAATGCCATGAAAACAGGTATGTTAGGTTCAGCTGCTCTTGTAGAATTAGTAGCAAAATCCATAGATAAATATAATTTTAAAAATGTAGTAATCGACCCTGTAATGGTTTGTAAAGGTATCGACGCTATCATGGTACCAGAAGCAGCCGAAGCAATAAAATCTTTATTGGTAAAAAAAGCTGATGTAATAACACCAAATACAGTAGAATCTGCTTATCTTGCAGGTATGGAAAAAGTGGAAACTGTAGAAGACATTAAAGAAGCTTGTGTAAAAATCAATAAACTCGGTGCGAAAAATGTCATTATAAAATCTGGTAGTCGCGTAGATGGCGATTATATGGTAGATGTTTTATTTGATGGTAAAGAATTTACTATCCAGAAAAAAGCTAAGATGAAAAATATCTATAATAGCGGTGCAGGGTGCACTTTCTCTGCGGCAATAACAGCAGGACTTGCTAAAGGTTTAGATATTCATCAAGCCTTTGAAAATGCTCAAAATTTCATTGATAAAGCTGTAGCAAATTCATTTAAATTGAATGAATTTACAGGAGCATTAGCTCATTGGCAAACAAGATAAATAAGTAAAATAAAAAGTATCTTTTTCTGATTTGTACTTAGTTAGAAAAAGATACTTTTTTTATTTATATTTAATTGAAATTAGCACGCAATAAAGCTATTTCTTGAGCATATCCATCATGGTCATTTGGTGTTTCTAAAATAAATGGCAAATGTTTTAATTGTGGGTGGTTTATAATTTTTATGATAGCATCAAGACCTATTTTACCTTGACCGATTTTTTCATGGCGGTCTTTATGAGTGTTTAAGTCATTTTTACTATCATTTAAATGTATAGTTTTTAATTTATCAAGACCGATTATTTTATCAAAGTCAGCTAGGACATTATCTAAATTATTTACAATATCATAACCGCCGTCCCAAATATGACAAGTATCAAGGCATACACCTATTTTATCTTGTAAATTGATACGCTCAATAATTGCTTGAAGTTCAGCAAAAGTTTTGCCAACTTCAGTGCCTTTTCCTGCCATAGTTTCTAATAAGACAGTAGTCTGCTGTTCAGGCCACATCACTTCATTTAAGCAATCACTGATAGCTTTGATGGCAAAATCTATGCCTTGCCCTAAATGATTTCCTGGGTGGAAATTATAATAATTATGAGGCAATTTTTCCATGCGAAGTAAATCATCAGCAATTGTTTGGCGAGCAAATTCGCGTACTTCTTCACGATTGGAACATGGATTTAATGTATAAGGTGCATGAGCTACTAATTTATGGAATTTATATTGTTTGGCTAAAGCTAAAAATTGTTGGACATCATTATCGTCTATATCTTTGGCTTTGCTACCACGAGGATTTCTAGTAAAAAAAGAAAATGTATTAGCATTTAAACTTAAAGCTTCTTTACCCATTTGCAAAAAACCTTTTGAAGAAGATAAATGGTTACCTATATATAAAATAAAAATCACTCCTATAATTTAAATTAATTAAAAATAAATATTAGTTAATATATATTATATCATAGCTAAAATGTTTTTTAAATTAACAGGATTTTTTTATTTATATAGTGAATTAATAAATTAGTAATTAAATAGAAAAAGAGGGATACAAATGGAAAAGGCAAAAACTTTATTAGAGATAGCGCGAATTATAAGCGGTAATGACGATGATGTATTAGCGGAAATAGAAGAGAGTATCGATAATATAGAAGCATATGCACAAGAGCATTTAGAAGAGTTTGAAGAGCGCAATATCAGTATAAAATATGATTCTGTAGAAGATTTGCAATGGCTAGTTACAGTGAATATTTTAGTCAGAAATAATTATGTAATGCAAATACAAGAAGATTGTAGTATTACTGATTTTGGTTGGAGCCTGAAGAGTTTGCGAACTTTTAAAGAATATAATCTAGCTTTGGATAGTAAGTTTGAAGAAGAAGATTATGAAATAGATAAATATGACTATAATGAAGATGATGAGTACGATTATTATAATGAAGAAATGGACTTTATTGATGATGAAAATATTATAAATTGGTGTAAATATCTTGATAGTAAATGGTTTGATGAAGATATTTGCATTGGTATGATAGATTTAAGTCCAGATATTTTCACTTTATTTTTAGCATCAGAAGAAAATCTTGAAGACTTAGAAGATTTGGCTGATAGTCTAGGAAAAGTAATATCTACAGTATATTAAAATGAATTTTAGGGCATAATAAAAGACACTAGATTATTTCTAGTGTCTTTATTTTTTAGTAGATTTAATTATTACTTCGTTCTGTTTGGCTTACTGCGATAGTTACAGCAGCATCACCTGTAATATTAAGACAAGTACGGATCATATCTAATACACGGTCAATACCAGCAACGAGTGCAAGACCTTCCATAGGAAGACCTACAGTCTGTAATACGAGTGCAAGCATGATAACACCAGCACCAGGAACACCAGCAGTACCTACAGAAGCAAGTGTACCAGTTAAGACGATCATAAGCATTTGACCTGCTGTTAAATCGATACCGTAAACATTAGCGATAAAGATAGCACAAACACCTTGATAAATAGCTGTTCCGTCCATATTGATAGTTGCACCTAAAGGAAGTACGAAGCTAGCAATGGATTTATTAGCACCAAGATTTTCTGTACAGTTTTTCATATTTACAGGAAGTGCAGCAGCGGAGCTACAAGTTGTGAAACCTAAGAGCATTGTTTCTGTCATACCTTTAAAGAATTTCAAAGGACTCATTTTGCCAAGTGTAGAAACGATGGAAGAGTATACAACAAGTGCATGAATGATACAACCGATATAAACAGTAACGATAACGGATAAAAGTGGTAATAAAACTTTGGGACCATTAGCAGCAACTACTGGTACTAAAAGAGCAAATACACCATAAGGTGCAAGGTTCATAATCATGGAGATTAATTTATAACTTACTTCTGCTAAAGAATCAAAGAATGTGAGAAGTGGCTGACCTTTTTTGCCTACAGCAGTGATACCAATACCAATAGCTAATGCAAACACAATGAGAGGAAGCATATCAGCTTTTGCCATAGTCATGATAGGATTAGATGGTATCATACCAACTAAAACGTCCATAAAACCAGGAGCTTCTTTAATATCAGGAGCTTTTTCAGCTACTAAATCCATACCTAAACCAGGTTGTAAAACAGAAGCTAAACCAAGGGCAATGATAAGAGCAACAGCAGTTGTTACTAAATATAACAAAATAACTTTGATACCAATGCGACCAAGTTTTTTTGTATCACCTAGACTAGCAACACCACAAACTAAAGATGCTAATACTACAGGTACAATAATCATTTTGATTAAATTGATGAACATTGTACCAAATGGCGCAAGATAAGCTTTGAGCCATGGTAAATTTTCTTCGCCAAGGATAAGACCAACAATTACGGATAAGATTAAAGAGATGAAAATTTTTACAGATAAGTTCATATCCAAAACTCCTTTATGTAAAATTTATTTTCTAAGAAATATGAATGATAAATAAAAAAGGCTCTTAGAAAAAATACTTGTATATTATATAAAATATTTTTTTGGTTTACAATATTTTTAGCTAATGAATAAAAAATACATTAAAGTACAAAATAAAAAGACAAGCCAAATGACTTGTCTTTTTAGAAGAGATTTTTTATTTTAAATTATCAATAGCAGATTGTTCAATAGCAAGACCGTTGCGATATCTAGTCATGAATGTTTCAAAACCTTCGATACCTTCTTTTGTTGGAGCAATAGTTTCGGCAACGCTATTTTTGAATACTTTAGTGCTTAAATATTCATCAAGAGATAAGTTTTCTTTATTATTCATATAATCAGCTAAGAGTGCAATACCCCATGCACCGCCTTCGCCTGCTGTTTCCATAACTGTTACAGGAGCGCCGATAGCATTAGCCATGATTGTTTGACCTACGCCTTTAGTTTTAAATAAGCCACCATGACCTAAAATTTGTTCGATAGTAACATTTTCTTCTTTTGTTAAAATATCTAAACCAGTTTTCATAGCGCCAAGAGCTGTAGAAAGATGTACGCGAATGAAGTTTGCTAAATTGAATTTGCTGTCGGATTTACGAACAAATAATGGACGACCTTCAGTAAAGCCTGTGATATGTTCACCAGAATGATAGCAATAAGCAAGTAAGCCACCGCAGTCAGCATCGCCTTCTAAAGCTTTATTATATAATGTGGAGAATAATTCGTTAGCATCTACTTTTACACCAAAGCTAGTGAGGCATTCATGGAAGAGGCTAATCCAGCTATTTAAATCTGTTGTACAGTTATTGGAATGAGCCATAGCTACTAAATCACCAGCAGGAGTAGTAACCATATCAAGTTCTTCATAAACTTTGGATAAATCACGTTCAAGAACAATCATAGCGAATACAGAAGTACCAGCAGATACATTACCTGTACGTTTTGTAACTGTATTTGTAGCTACCATACCAGTACCAGCATCACCTTCTGGTGGGCACATAGGAGTACCAGCTTGGAGTGTTCCTGTTGGGTCGAGAAGTTTTGCACCTTCAGCAGTTAAATAACCTGCATTTTCACCAGCAACTAAAACTTTTGGTAGAATTTCACGGATAGACCATGGATAATTTTTATCAGCGATATGTGCATCGAAATCAGCAAGCATTTTTTCATTGTAATCTTTAGTGTTGATATCGATTGGGAACATACCAGAAGCATCACCGATACCGAGTACTTTTTCACCAGATAATTTCCAATGAACAAAACCAGCTAATGTAGTGAAGAATTTGATTTTATTTACATGTTCTTCATTGTTTAAAATTGCCTGATAAAGGTGAGCAATGCTAAATCTTTGAGGAACATTGTAATTGAATAATTTAATTAATTCATGAGAAGCTTGACCTGTGATATTGTTTCTCCAAGTGCGGAATGGTACAAGTAAAGTATCTTTTTCGTCAAAAGCAAGATAGCCATGCATCATTGCACTGAAACCAAGACCAGCTAATTTAGTGATAGTAACGCCATATTTTGCTTTTACTTCTTCAACTAAATTTTTGTAGCAACCTTGAAGACCAGCCCAGATTTCTTCTTCGCTATAAGTCCAAATGCCATCAATAAGGCTATTTTCCCAGTCATAAGCACCAACAGCAATTGGTTCATGGTCAGTATTAATTAATACTGCTTTAATACGAGTGGAACCGAATTCAATACCAAGAGTAGTTAAACCCTGTTCAATATTAGATTTAATCATTTCATTTGTTTGCATATTATAGAACCTCCGCACATATATTAATATTTATTAAGATTTTTACAAAGTTGTATGATAAATATTTGATTTATCTATATTATATAGTATATTATAAATTATTTCAATTTTTTTAATAATTTATAACGACTTTCATAACAAAATCTATTATATATCAATATTCTAAGAAATAAAAGGGATTTTGTTGAATTTTAATAAATAATTTTTTTACTCAAAGAAGATTTTCACTATATGTACATGTTTATTTTATCTTATAAGTTGTATGATAATATATTATTTTGATAGTTTTAGAAGAAAATTAGTATTATAAATTATTATGATAAAATATTTGTAAAAAATAATAATTATTTGTTAGCTTTTGTGATGAAGTCACTGAACTATGATTGAAAATCATTTATAATAAAACCATCAAGTGAGATAACTTATAGAATTATTCAGTTTGGAGGCAAAAATAATGTTAGTACATGCAGATGCAAATGCTTTTAATAAATTATTAGAAAATAAAGGGACTTTTGTAGTAGATTTCTTCGCTACATGGTGTGGCCCTTGTAAAATGTTGGGTGCTGTACTTGAAAAAGTAGCTCCAGAATATGATTTTGATATTTTAAAAATAGATATTGATGAAAATGTAAAACTTGCTGAAGAATATGAAGTAATGGTAGTACCTACTTTATTATTCGTAAAAGATGGCGAAATTATTCATCGTGAATCTGGCTTCTTCTCTAAAGATAAATTTAAATCTTTAATAGATGCTTATTTAAAATAAAAACCTCAAAATACCAAAACCCCTTTTTATAATCCTGTACAAGATAAAAGCTGTAGTTTTTAAACTACAGCTTTTGTTTTTTATTTATGTCTTAGTTTTTGTAATTCAAGTCCTTCTTTTCCTGTTATTTCTTCAATGCTTAATTCTAAAATGCAAGTGCGTTTGATGTAGGTTTTTATTTCTTCTAGTCCTTCTGTAAAATAATCAGCAGAAAATTTACGGATAAATTCTTCTAGGATTATTTGTTTATCATTTTCAGTTGTGATTTCTTTAATAGTGCCAAAAACTATGACACTAGAATAAGCGGTAGTGAATTTTTCCGGAATGACAGTATCTTGATTTATGATGCAAAAAGAAGCTTTATTGTTTTGATGGATAATATCTAATTTGCGACCTATATTGGCACAGTGAAAATAGATTTTGTCATTGAGATATACATAGTTTAAAGGAACGGTATAAGGAAAAGATTTTTTATCGCAAAGTGCTAAAATACCATGAGTTTTTTGTTTTAGAATAGCTATATTTTCTGATGAAGGTAAAGCTTGTTTAAATCTACGCATAACAAATCTCCTTTAAGATAATAAATTAATATACATTAGTGCCATCAAAATGAGGTACAAATTTAGTCGTAGCTGTTTTGCCTTGTTGGATATAGCAATTTTTAAAGCCTAAATCAAGTGCATAATCTACAACTTTATCGTATTCAAAAGTCGTCAATTTGCGTTTTAATTTAGGGTGAGTAAGTGCTTTATACATAGGTGTATATTGGTTCATAAGGCTAAGATAAACATCATCATGATATTTTTCCCAGATATATTTTACGATTTCCATACTTTCTTTATAATACCATGGCAAGATTAAATGGCGAATGATGACGCCTTTTTGCATGATATTATCTTTAAATTGTGGTTTACCTACAAGTGCAAACATTTTATCAATAGCTTCTTTGACTACTTGAGGATAATCGGGAGCATGGGAAAATTCTTTGGCTGTATCTGGTGAGTAGTATTTAAAATCGGGTAAAAATACATCAATATAGTCTTTGAGCATTTCTAAGATTTCAACTCGTTCATAGCCACTTGTATTATAGACTACAGGAATAGATAGACCTTGTTTTTTGGCTAATTTTAGAGCTTCAATTATTTGTAAAACGTAATGAGTAGGTGTTACTAATTCTAAACAGTGGGCATTACGAGCTTGTTGTTCTAAAAAAATTTGAGCTAAACGCTCAATAGTTACAGGAAATCCTTTACCTTCAGTGCTAATTTCGTGATTTTGGCAGAAGATACATCTCATATTACAATGAGAGAAAAAAACCGTGCCTGCTCCATTTGTTCCGGATAGGCACGGTTCTTCCCATTGATGTAAGGATACGAGAGCAATTTCCACTTTATCACTAGCATGACAGACACCATAATTTTTAGTGCGGTCAACATGGCATAAACGAGGGCAAAGTGTACAATTTTGCATATCCATAAAAAACACCTTTTACTTAATGATTTGCTAATTTAAAAATAGCATAGACGTCTTGATAATTTAATGGTGAAAAATTACCGATGGTTTTTGTATTATTATCTGTACACATTGAAGTGAGATAAGTCAATTCTTCATCAGTTAATGTTTTTCCTACTAATTGGCTGATATTTATAGGTAAGTTTAGACTAGTGAAGAAGTCTTCAAAATGTTTGATAGTTTCAAGGGCAATAGTTTCATCAGTTTTATTTAATGTATCAATATTAAATAAGATTTTTCCTAGATGACAAAAACGCTGAATATCTTTTTGATAGATATATCTAGCCCATGATGACCAAATAGCAGTCAATGAGGCTCCATGAGTAGCGTTATATTTAGCACTTAATTCATGACCAAATTTATGTACACTAAAATCTTTAGTGCGACCAAGACCTGTTATATCATTGTGGGACAAAGAACCAGCATACATAATTTCACTATGAGCAATATAATTTGTAGGCTCATTTATCATGATTGGAGCTTGCGCGATGACATCTTTTAATAGACCTTCAGCTATATAATCTGTGAGATAATTATTTTGTTCTTTGGCAAAATAACGTTCTAATGTATGCATTAAAATATCGGCAATACCACAGGCTTTTTGATAATTTGGGGCACTGTAAGTTAATTGAGGGTTCATAATAGCAAAACATGGACGATTAAATGGCGTACTAAGACCACGTTTTTGACCTGTTTGTTCGTTAGTTAAAACAGCAGAATCACTTGTTTCACTACCGGCAGCAGCTAAAGTAACAATGCTACCCATAGGAGTAGTATTAGTCAAGGTTATTTTTTTTGTCCAGATATCCCAAATATCATTTTGTGGATATTTCAGACCATGTGCAATGGCTTTAGCTGTATCGATGACAGAACCGCCACCGATAGCTAAGACAAAATCAATATTAGCTTGATATGCTTTTTTTACAGCATCATTTACAAAGCAAACAATAGGATTTGGCTGAACGCCACCTAAGGTCATATAAGATAAATTATCATTGGATAATTGTTGACAAATTTTATCAAGTAGTCCAGAACGTTTTACTGAGCCACCGCCATATACTATTAATACATTATGACCATTGTATTTTTTGATTAATGAAGCAGTGGATAATTCACTATCTTTGCCAAAAATAATTTCTGTAGGACAGTAAAATTTAAATTTTTCCATAATAAAACCTCAACAAAATTAATTTTGAAGAATATCAGAAACAACTATATCAGATAATGAAGAAACGATTTTATCAGCACGAGATAAATCTTGTGGGCCAGAATTTGGATTATCATATGCGATACAATAAGCTCCAGCATCCTTAGCCGCCATAATACCAGCAGTAGCATCTTCAATTACTACGCAATCAGCTGGCGCAAAGCCTAAAGCTTTAGCTGTTAACTGATAAATTGCAGGGTTTGGCTTGCTAGCAGGAAGTTCTGCACCACTTAAAATATATTCAAAACAATCCATTAAGCCGAATTTTATTAAAACAGCATTGATAACTTTTCTATCAGCAGAAGAAGCTAAAGCTACAGGAATACCTTCGCTGTGTAATTGATAAAGTAAATCTAAAACGCCATCAATAGGATAGATGGAATTACTTTCTTGAATATATTCTAAATAAATGCGATGTTTATAATCGACCATTTCTTGAATAGAAACGGGAGTTGTAGCAAATTTGGCAAAATCTGTAAAAAATGCTTTGGCAGAACGACCAACATAGGCTACACAATCTTCCATACTACAAGGGATACCAAAATGTGTTAAAGTGCGTATTTTCATATCAGCATGAATGGATTCACTATCGATTATGACTCCGTCCATATCAAAAATAACTGCTTTCAATTAGGTGCTCCTCCATTTTATATATTAATATTGTAAGTAATTTTACACTTACAATAACTTAGCATATCATTCAAAATCTAAAACTGCAAGGATATTTAAATATATTTATGATTATTCATGGTTAAATTTATCGATTATGAAATTTTGAAAACGATGGGCAGCAAGGGAAAGAGGTTTATTAGCATACCATGCAAGACCGATATCACGAGTGCATTTTGGATTATCTACAGAAATGAATTTTATATCGAGATGTTCCATTCCAGGAATTTTAGGCACGAGTGAAACACCTAAATTAGCTGCTACTAAACTAGCTACAGTAACAATTTCATCACCTTCAAAACGTATTTTAGGGCGAATAGAAGCTACTTCAAAGATATGTTCAGTTTTAGTGCGTAAACCATACATTGGTTTTAAAGTAATAAATGGTTCACTAGCAACTTCTGTGATATTTATAGAACTGCGATGAGCAAGTGGGTGAGTTGAAGGAACGATGATAAATAATTCTTCTGTCAATAATGGAACCCAAGCGATGCCTTCAGAATTTATCGGAGAACTGCAAAGGCATAAATCGGACTCTCCTTTGAATAATTGTTTTGATAATAAGAAAGAATGATTTTGACTAAGGCGAAATTGTATTTTAGGATAGATTTTACGAAACTCTTTTAATAATTCTGGCACAAGATATACACCTAAAGAGTGCATAAAAGATAAATTTACAACTCCGCTATCTGGTTCAGCCATATTAGTTATATCTTGGCGGGCAGTTTCTAATTCTTGCAAGATACGTTCAGCATAAGTTAAAAAGGTTTGACCATATTGAGTTAAATTTACTTTACGGCTATCTCTGATGAAAAGAGGTATATTTAAATCTTTTTCTAAGCGACTGATTGAACGACTAAGTGCTGGCTGAGATACATTCAGAGATTTTGCTGCTTTAGTAAAGTTTTTTATATGGGCTAGAGCAACAAAATATTCTAGTTGATTTAATTCCATAAAAAAGCCTCCAAATCCAAACTAATGGTAGTATTTCTAATGTGAATACTTTATATTTGATTATATTATAAGCTAGATTTGATATTTTGTATAATTATATGAAGCAAATATTGACAATAAATTTAAAATATTTTATCATAAAAGAAAATTAATGCTGATATAGCTCAGTTGGTAGAGCAATGTATTCGTAATACATGGGTCGCAGGTTCAAATCCTGTTATCAGCTCCATTTTGACAGATAATATAATTAAAACTATAACAAAAAGCTACTTTATAATAATTATTATGATGAGTAGCTTTTTTTATTTAAATACTTGCAGTTGAATTTTTTCTGTGGTATTATGTGGTTCGTAACAAACAATAGTGAACAGTATCAATATATATTAATAATTTGAACTGTATCTTAGTTGTTTAATTTTAAATAAAATAATTTAATAAGGTAAAATTTAAAAAGAAAAAAGACGCTTGGATCACTATGACCGAGACGAACTTGCAGAATTTTAAATACAAAATATAGTTGATGGATTTTTTTGTTGTGAAATCAAATCAATTATATTTAATCAATAGGGAAAGTGCATTTCGTGTCGAGATGTACTTTTTTTGTGCTTTTATGTAAGTTCATTATAGTCTCTTTTTGTTTGTTATAAGAACATTAAAGGAGAAGAAAAAAATGATTTTATGTCAAGATGTGGCTAAATTACGTGAATTAGTCGCTAATTTTAAGAAGGAAAACAAATCTATTGGTTTGGTACCAACTATGGGAGCATTGCATGAAGGTCATGCTTCACTTATTAATGCTTCAGCAAAAGAAAATGATATTACAATCGTCAGTGTGTTTGTAAATCCTACTCAGTTTGGGCCAAATGAAGATTATGAAGCCTATCCTCGTACTTTGGAAAATGACTGCATAGTGGCACAAAATGCAGGAGCAGATGTAGTATTTGCACCAAAAAATAAAGATTTATATCCTAATGAAGATATGACATGGGTAGAAGTTACAGGTGATATCACAAAAGTTTTATGTGGTAGAACAAGACCTATTCATTTCCGTGGAGTTACTACAGTAGTTAGTAAATTATTCAATTTATCTCGAGCAGATAGAGCATATTTTGGCTTAAAAGATGCTCAGCAAACAGAAGTTTTACGCCGTATGGTTGATGATTTATTTTTCAATGTAGAACTTCGCATTATGCCTATCGTTCGTGAAGCTGATGGACTTGCTAAAAGTTCAAGAAATACTTATTTATCTCCAGAAGAAAGAAAATCTGCGTTGATTTTATCTAAGAGTTTAAATTTAGCAAAAGAAGCATTTACTAATGGTCAAAGAGATGTGGAAGCTATATTAAATTTAGTAAAAGATACTATACAGACTGAAAAAACAAGTCAAATTGATTATGTAGAAATGTATAAATTGCCAGGATTAAAACCAGTAGAAAATAAAATTGAAGGCAGAGTATTATTAGCTTTAGCTGTAAAATTTGGTACAACTCGTTTAATAGATAATGTCATTTTGGAGGATAAATAATAATGTTATATAATATGTTTCATGGAAAAATTCATCGTGCTACAGTAACTCAAGCAAATTTAGAATATATGGGAAGCATCACTATTGATGAGGAATTATTAGAGCTTGCAGGTATTTTACCAGGAGAAAGAGTACAAGTAGTAAATAATAACAATGGTGCTAGATTAGAAACTTATACAATTGCAGGTAAACGTGGTAGCGGTGTAATTTGTTTAAATGGAGCAGCAGCACGTAAAGCACAAGTTGGTGATACAGTTATTATTATTGCTTATGCTATGATGACAAAAGAAGAAGCTCAAAATTTAGTACCTGATGTAGTCATGGTTGATGAACATAATCGACCAGTAAGAGTACGCGGTACAGAGCTTGAAGGCGAAATTGGTTAATATATAATATTATTTTAAATAGAAAATAGAATTTTATAAAATAAGTAAAAATAGGTTGAGCATGGATTTATGAAAATAAAGTCTAAAGTGCTTAACCTATTTTTTTTTAGTTTATTGCTATATAATAAAATTTAGCAATTTATGATGGAGATGATTTTGGTGAAATTAATAACTTTAGCAGGGCCACCATCTGTGGGCAAAACTTCTGTAATTTTGCGATTAATAGAAGTGTTACATAAAGAAAAACAAAAAGCAGGCGTTATTAAATTCGATTGCTTGACGACTTTTGATAAAGAACCATATGAAAAAGCGAATATACCGATACAGATTGGTTTATCAGGAAAATTTTGTCCAGACCATTTTTTTATCAGCAATATTGAAGAAGCTGTAACTTGGGGAAAAAGTCAAAATTTAGATTATTTGATTACCGAAAGTGCAGGTCTTTGCAATCGCTGTTCACCATATATTCAAGATGTATTGGCCATTGGTGTAATAGATTGCTTATCAGGGATTAATACACCAAGAAAAATTGGGCCAATGGTGAAATTTGCAGATGTAATAGTCATCACTAAAGGAGATATTATTTCTCAAGCTGAACGCGAAGTATTTATGTATAATGTCTATCAAGCAAATCCTAAGGCACAAGTTATTTTTATCAATGGCATAACTGGTCAAGGTGCATTTATGTTGAAAAAATATATAAATAAAATTGAAGATATAGATACATTAGAAGGAAAAAAATTGCGTTTTACTTCACCAGCGGCTGTATGTTCATATTGTACAGATGAAATGCGCATTGGTGAAAAATATCAATTAGGTATGACTAAGAAAATGGAATTTAATTGATTAGGTGGAAATTATGGATTTTAAAGAATTTGTAGAAACTCATACAATTGGAGAAATAAAAAAAGCATATCCTCAAATCAAAGATTATTTGGATAATATAGGTCTATGGAATTTGCCAGATAATTTGACTTTTGCTAAGGCTTTTGAAGATATAGATGAGGAAGATTTATGGCAAGTTGGTATTCGTGATGGCAATATTGCTGATGAACTAAAAAAATATCTTTCAGCTATGCAGAATTTAGAAAATAAAGATGAAGTAAAAGTACATAAATTAACCATCAATGGTGGCAAAAATAAATTGGGCGAAGCTGAAAACATCCAAGTAGAGATTTTTTCAGGGCAAGTAATAAGTATTGTAGGGCCAACAGGTTCGGGAAAAAGTAGATTACTTGCAGATATCGAATGTTTAGCACAAGAAGATACACCGACAAAACGACAGATTTTAATTGATGATAGAATTTTAGATGATGAAGCTAGATTTAATTTAGAAGGAAAATTAGTAGCTCAATTATCACAAAATATGAATTTTATCATGGATATTACTGTAGAAGATTTTTTAACTATGCATGCTAAAGTTCGTTTAGGTAAAGAAATAGAAAATGAAAAGGCTATAATCGCTAAATGTTTTTCTATGGCAAATGAATTAGCTGGCGAAAAATTTACTTTAGATACGAAAGTAACTCAATTATCAGGTGGTCAATCCAGAGCCTTAATGATAGCAGATGTGGCATGTATAAGTAGTTCACCGATTGTATTGATTGATGAAATTGAAAATGCAGGGATAGATAGACAAAAAGCTATAAAATGCTTAGCAAAAAGTGAAAAAATCGTCATTATGTCTACGCATGATCCATTATTGGCTTTAAATGCCGATAAACGCATTGTGATAAAAAATGGCGGAATTAGTAAAATTATAGAGACAACAGCAAAAGAAAAAGCTTGTATTGAAAAAATTCGCCAATTAGATGAAACTTTATTAAATATTAGAAGCAGATTGCGTTTAGGTGATTTGATAGAAAATATAAATTAATAATTGAAATATATAATAAGTATAATGAAAATAAAAGAGGTTAGTATTTTGAGATTTTTTATAAGTTCGATTGTTATTTGTTTAGGGATTATTTTTAGTAATATATTAAATGTAGAGGCTAGAATACCTTATACATATTTAAATATAGGAGGACTTACTCCTGACCAACAGATAGATTCTTGCTTTTATGTATATGGTAGACCAACAGCAAATTTGGCAGTGCGAAATTGCAATGGTTTTAATATAAATGAAGTAACTTATAATAGCGAATTAATGGTTTATTATATAAATGGCGGATATAATGAAAATGGCAGAATTAGAGCGATAATCTGTAATGAAGATAATATCACTACTAATTTGGGGATAAGAGTGGGCATGAACAAAAATGATGTATTATATGCTTATGGTGATCCTGATAGAAATTATAGAGAAACACAAGGGACTACTTGGTGCTATTTAGCCGATAGTGAAGACCATCCGAATATGCCACTATATTTTTTCTTTGATAATAGAGATGTTATTAAAACTATTGTTGTTGGTGATATAGGATATTATTATTGATAATTTTAGTGAGATTGATTAGTTAATTTAGCTAATCAATCTTATTTTTTGAGGTGAATTTATTGTTTACAAAGGAAAATATTATAATTGCTTTTTGGGAAATATATCGAGAAAAAAGTATTAATAAAATTACAATAAAAGAATTAATGGATAAAGCAGGATATCATAGAAGTGTATTTTATACATATTTTAAAAATATATACGATTTATTAGAGCAAGAACAAGAAGATTTTTTTATACAAAATATATTAAATTGTTTTTTCTTAAATCAAGAAGATAAATATACTTTAAAATATATATAAATTTTTTCGATTAGATAAAAATGATTTAAAAGCGGAATTGGCTGTCGAGTTTTTTATAAATGGACATCTTAATGCTTTATTATATATGTATAAATATAAAGATAGATTATCTATAGAAGATTATTTGGAGATTGTAAAACCGGTGATAAATAATATATTTGTATTGAAAAATCGACAGTAAAGAAATAATTGTCGATTGAACAGAAAATTTGCCTATGACATAATTAATATAAGGGCGGTGATATAATATGCCAAAGAAGAAAATTGCTTTAGTTGTGATATTGTTAATTATGTTAGTGAGTATAGGATGGTACTATTTTTGTTATGATAAAGTGGATAAATTGACAGCAACAGGTACGATAGAAGTAACAAAATATGATGTTACACCTAGATTAACAGGATATATAAGAAATCTTGATTTAGAAGAAGGCGATACTTTAAATTTAGGAGATTTTGTTTGTGAGATAGAACGAGAAGATTTGCAGGCTCAAAATATTGGTGATTGGCAAGCTGTGAAAGAAGCACAAGCAAAACTGCAAGATTTAAAAGATGGCGCAAGGAAACAAGAAATTGCTATGGCAGAAAATAGTTTGCAAAAGGCACAAGTCATTTTTGATAAAGCTCGAACTGATTTAAAAAGAAATAAAGAATTATATGATGTAGGTGGAATAAGCAAGCAAACTTTAGATGATATGCAAAAAGCTGTCGACGTAGCAGAAAAGGAACTATATATTGCTAAAGAAAATTATGATTTAGTTTTAGCAGGAACAAGACAAAAACAGATAGAAGCACAACAGCAACAGGTTGAAAAATTAATTGCACAAGCTAATGCCAATGCAAATATTTTAGCAGATACAAAAGTATATAGTCCCATTACAGGAGTTATATTAAATAAAAATTTTGAAAATAATGAATATATTAATCAAGGACAAGCAATTTTGACTATAGCAGATTTAACAGATAGTTGGGTTATTGTATATATAGATATTGCAGATTTAGGAAAAGTATATCTACAGCAAAAAGTGAATATACAAGTGGATGCATATCCTCAAGAAGTTTTTCAAGGACAAGTAATCAATATAAATGATGAAGCTGTGAACTGCACCCCAAAAGTTGTTTTTTGTCCAACTTTTGGGGTGCAGTTCAAACTATAGATATTGCTTTTTATTTGTAAATATAAATAAATGATATTTTTTATTTTATAAATTGGTATAATTAAGCTGAAAAAATAACTAAATAATCCATTTTATTGTCCTGCTAGTACAACTAAATTGATAAATTTTTCGCTAGAATAAATTTAAAGAATATAGCAGAAGGTGATTTTATGGTAGATTTTTCAGCACAATATAGATTGATTGGGGCAAGGATAGCTTATTTTCGCAAATTAAAAAGATATACACAAGAAGAATTAGCATTTAGAGCTTCAATAAGCACATCATATTTATCAAGAATTGAAAGAGGAATTTATAGTAAAGGAGTACCGATATCTACATTAATGCAAATAAGCAAAGCCTTAGATATTGATATTAAATTATTATTTGAAGAAAAAATTTAGCCCAAAATTTATAGAAAAGTAAATAAAAAATATAGAAAGATATAATAGCTTTAAACTCAAAAAAGATATGATATAATATAGATTAATATCTTATGTAGAAGGTGGCTATTTATAATGAGCGAAAATTGTAATCATGATTGTGCAAGTTGCGGTACGACTTGTGGAGAACGTACAGCTCCTCAAAGTTTATTAGCACCAAACAATCCAAGTTCAAATATTAAAAAAGTAATTGCTGTAATGAGTGGTAAAGGTGGCGTTGGTAAATCCTTAGTTACTTCTATGATGGCAGTAACAATGCAACGTCGTGGCTATAAAACAGCAATTTTAGATGCTGATATCACAGGTCCATCTATACCAAAAGTGTTTAATCTTAAAGAAAAAGTAACAGGAACACAAGAAGGCATGACACCAGCACAGACAAAAACTGGTATAAAAATTATGTCTACAAATTTGATTTTAGATAATGAAACAGATCCTGTTGTTTGGCGTGGCCCTATTATTGGTGGAGTAGTAAAACAATTTTGGAGCGATGTAAACTGGGGTGAAGTAGATTATATGTTTGTGGATATGCCTCCAGGAACAGGTGATGTACCACTTACTGTATATCAATCTTTGCCAGTTGATGGTATTATCGTAGTTACAACACCACAAGAACTCGTATCTATGATTGTAGAAAAAGCTGTGAATATGGCTGGATTACTCAGCGTGCCAATTATTGGTATTGTAGAAAATATGTCTTATTTTGTTTGCCCTAATTGCAATGAAAAACATTATATTTTTGGTAAATCAAAAGTTGAAGAAGAAGCTAATAAATATGGTATAAAACATACAGCTACACTTCCAATAAATCCAAGTTTAGCCCAAAAATGTGATGAAGGTAGTTTTGAAACTTTTGAAGGTGATTTTTTAAATTCTTTAGGTAGCATTTTAGAAGGAAAATAATTCATAAAAATAGAATTTAATAAGTAAACTAAAAAGTCTTTCTGTTTAAGCAGAAAGACTTTTTTTATAAAAAATATTTAAGATTAGAGGGAGTAAAATGAGTCAGCAAGTATATTTACCAAGTTATAGCATTGGTGAAGATGTATATAAGAGAGTACCTCAAATCTGCAGTAATTATGGCAAAACGGCGATTGTAATTGGTGGTGAAATTAGTTTAAGTAAAGTAAAAGATAAATTACTTACTGCAATGAAGGGGACAGATATAAAATTATTGGATTTTATTTGGTATAGAGGTAATGCTACACGAGAAAATATTGAGCGATTAAAAAATATGAAAACAGTGCAAATGGCAGATATGATATTTGCTGTTGGCGGTGGTAAAAGTATAGATACATGCAAAGCTTTAGCAGATATGCTGAAAAAGCCAGTATTTACATTTCCGACAATAGCATCAAATTGTGCTCCTGTTACAGCTTTATGTATTTTATATGGCAAAGATAAAGTAGAATTTTATGATGCACAAAAACCAGCTATTCATTGTTTTATAGATACAAAAATCATAAGTAATGCACCTATAAAATATTTGCGTGCTGGCATTGGTGATGCTTTATCTAAACAATATGAAGTTTGTTTTAATACGAGAGGTAGAGTTTTAAATCACACAAATAATTTAGGGGTACAGATAGCAAAAGATTGCTCAGAAAGATTACTGCAATATGGAGTAAAGGCAGTAGATGCTGCTCAAAAAAATATCGTATCTGATGAATTTATCCAGACTGTATTGACGATTATTGTAAATACAGGATTAGTTTCTGTTTTAGTAAATTTAAATTATAATAGCAGTTTGGCTCATTCACTTTATTTAGCGAGTGTGAAAATACCAGATTGTAAAGGTCATATGCATGGTGAGATTGTCAGCTTAGGTGTATTATTATTATTACTTGTGGATAAGCAATTAATACAGGCAGAGAAAGTATATGATTTTAATCAGAAACTAGATTTACCTACTTCTTTAATGGATTTAGGGATAAAAGATGTAAAGCAAATAATTGATTTAATTTTACAAGATAAATATTTAAGTTTTGCTCCATATAATATCACAAAAGAGATGATAAAAGAAGCAATAGATATACTCGAAACCTTAAAGCACAAGAAAACTTTTTGAGTTCTAAAATATTTTGATATATAATATATGTATTGGTTTTTCACGAAAATTGTAAGATAAGTAATAGATTATTTTTTATCAAGAATGAGAAAAAATATTTTGCAGTAGTGAGTGTACTCTGATTGTGATATACTAATAAAAGATTAAGTTATTACGCCATTAATAATAGAAAGGGATTTGCATGATAGAATTACCAAGCATTCAACAATTAGAAAATTTTATTATTTATAGCAAAGTAAAAGATATAGCAACGGCAGCTAGAGAAGCAAATGTTACTCGTTCGGCATTTAGTTTTCAAATGAAAAAATTGGAAGAAATAGTTGGTACTCAATTAGTTGTTCACGGAGAAAATACAATAGAACTTACTAAAGAAGGTCAAATCTTCTTAGCTAAAGCGGAAAAAATCGTATCGGAATTAAAACAATCTTTAAGTGAAATGAAAAAATTAGCAGGAGAAGAAGTTTCTTTATCTGTAGGTGCGTTGATGTCTTTAGGCGATGTATTTATCAATCAGCACTTAATTTATTTTAAAAAATACAACACTAATATAAAGATTAATGTTTATAATTTAGAAGCAAAAGAATTGATAAATCAGTTAGAAGCAGATAAATTAGATATAGTATCATCATTTTCCTTAAAGGATTTACAAGATGATGAATATGAAAATATATTTTTCTGTGATGAAGAAATGGTTTATTATGCGCCAAATATTGAGCATTTAGGTAATATCATCAATGTAGAAGAAATCGCTCAATATCCAATGGTACAGTATTCTCCATATTATTTAATGAATTCTACTATAAAGAATTATTTTAGTAAATTAGGTTGTCATCCTCAAGTAGAAGCTTGGTTTGCTACTCCATATGCGATTATGCATTATTGTCAACAAAATCAGGTGGGGGCTGTATTGCCAAAACGCTTGTTAAATGCTATGGGCTTTTTTGATGGTTATTATGATATAGAACCAGATTTTACTTTAAAATGCCATCTATTGTATAAAAAAACAAATCCAAAATATAAATATATAAAGATTTTCATTGATTATATCAATACTTTATATAATAAAAATAACAATAATTGAGTTTAGTGTATGCAGGATAATTGAAAATATGAATTAAAATCGTCAGTGTAAAAAGCTGACGATTTTTTATTATAAAATGTATGATTTTATCGTTGAAATGAATAAATTTGTGTTATAATAATAAACTATAATGTAATGATGTTAATCTAGGAAGTGATTTTATGACAAGAATTTCAGTTGAATTAGTACCAAGAGATATTGAAGTATTAAAAGAAGAAGTAAAAACAATAAAAGAAAAATTAAGCGATGTTGATTTCATTAATATTCCAGATTTGTTGAGTTGTGATACTAGAAGTTGGGACGGAGCAAATATTGCAAAAGCTTATTTCGATGATGTAGTACCACATCTAAGAGCGATGGATTTTGATTTTACAAAAGAGTTACCGATAAAAGATAAATTGAGAGAATATAATATAAAAAAAGTTCTTGTTATAGAAGGTGACCCACCACAAAGTATGCTTTATCAAGTATATCCAACAATAAGTACAGATATTATTAAAAAATTTAGTGAAGAAATGCCAGAAATTACAGTATATGCGGGAATTGACCAATATCGCAGTAGTATGAAAGAAGAAGAATATCGCATTCGCCGTAAGCAATTAGCTGGAGCAAAAGGATTTTTTACACAACCATTTTTTGATATGCGTTATTTAGAAATGTATGCAGACCTTTTAGATGGTTTAGATATTTATTGGGGAGTTTCTCCAGTTTTATCCGAACGCTCTGTAAGCTATTGGAGAAATAAAAACAATGTTATTTTTCCAAAGGACTTTGAACCGACATTAGAATGGAATATAGAATTTGCTCGTAAAGTGATAGATTTTGCTCGCAAACATAATCATAATGTTTATTTAATGCCAATAAAAGCAAAAATAATGCCATACTTAGAAGGTGTTTTCGCTAAATAATAAATCTAAAAGCTGTGAAATAAATTTTTTTCACAGCTTTTTTTATTTACAATTGAATTCTATAATAGTCATATAAAAACTGAAAATTAAGTAAAAACTTAAAATTTTTTATAGTATGATAAATTTTTATTATGATATTGAATTTGGGAAATGAGGAAAGTGTTATGTTTAAGATTTTAAATAAGAAAGTTTTACATGAAAATATTTTACAATTTACTTTAGAAGCTCCTTTGATAGCGAGAAAAGCAGAGCCAGGTCAATTCGTGGTGTTAAGAGTTAATGAATATGGAGAGCGAGTGCCATTAACTATTGCTGATTTTGATAGAGAAAAAGGAACTATAGATATTATTTTTATGGTAATAGGTGCTTCAACTACTGTATTAGCATCATTAAATGCAGGCGATAGTATTTTAGACTTAGTTGGTCCTTTGGGTAAAAAAACAGATATTAGACCTGATATGGGAACTGTAGTTTGCATAGGTGGTGGTATAGGTGTTGCTCCAATTTATCCTATTGCTAGAAAGATGAAACAAGTGGGTAATCATGTGATAACAATTATGGGAGCAAAAAATAAAGATATTTTGAAAGATGAAATGGAAAAAATATCTGATGAAGTTATTGTTACTACAGATGATGGCTCTTATGGTATAAAAGGATTTGTAACGACAGCACTACAGCAATTAATTGATAAAGGAATTGATATTGCTGAAGTAGTAGCTATTGGACCTGTTATTATGATGAAAACTGTAGCTGATACAACTAGACCATATAATATTAAAACGATTGTTAGTCTAAATCATATTATGGTAGATGGTACAGGAATGTGTGGCGGTTGCCGTGTACAAGTTGGTGATGAAACAAAATTTGCTTGTGTAGATGGGCCAGAATTTGATGGTCATTTAGTAGATTTTGTGAATTTGATGGAAAGACAACGCATGTATAGACCTAAAGAAGAAATTGAAAAAGACCATATTTGTCGTTTAGCTAAAAAGGTTGAAGAAATGGAGGAAAAATAATATGCCTTTAGTAATGCAAAAACATGAAATGCCAGAACAAGACGCTAATGTTCGCAGAAATAATTTTGATGAAGTGGCTTTAGGATATACAGAAGAATTAGCCTTAGCAGAGGTTAATCGTTGTCTTCATTGTAAAGTGCCACATTGTAGAAAAGGTTGTCCTGTAGATATCGATATACCAGCTTTTATTGCTAAAATAAAGGAAGGCGATTTTGAAGGAGCAAATGCAAAAATCAAAGAAGCTAGTAGTTTGCCTGCTATTTGTGGACGCGTTTGTCCTCAAGAAAATCAATGTGAAAAATATTGTGTAATGGGAATAAAAGGCGAACCTGTGGGTATTGGTCGTTTGGAAAGATTTGTAGCGGATTATTGCATGCAAAATTGTGAAGAAAAAATAGAAAAAACAGTAAAAGATGATGCTCAAAAAGTCGCTATTATTGGTTCGGGACCAGCAGGATTAGCTTGTGCAGGTGATTTAGCGAAAAAAGGCTATCAAGTAACAATTTTTGAAGCTTTACATACAGCAGGTGGAGTATTATCTTATGGTATTCCTGAATTTCGTTTACCAAAAGATAAGGTTGTAAAACCAGAAATTGATAATTTGCGTAAGTTTATGAGCTTATGCAAGAATTTAATTTTGATGCTGTATTTATTGCTACAGGAGCAGGTTTACCTCATTTTATGAATATTCCTGGTGAAAATTTAAATGGGGTATATTCTTCAAATGAATTTTTGACAAGATGTAATTTAATGAAAGCATATCGTTTTCCAGAATATGCTACGCCTATTAATGTAGGGAAAAAAGTAGCTGTAGTAGGTGGCGGTAATGTAGCTATGGATTCTGCTCGAACTGCTTTGCGTTTGGGAGCAGAAAAAGTATATATTGTTTATCGCAGAAGTGAAAAAGAATTACCAGCAAGACGTGAAGAAGTAGAACATGCCAAACAAGAAGGCATAGAATTTAAATTATTGAATAATCCTGTAGCTATCTTAGGAGATGAAAAAGGATATGTAAAAGCCATTCGTTGTATAAAAATGGAATTAGGCGAACCTGATGCTTCAGGTCGTAGACGTCCTGTGGAAATACCTAATTCAGAATTTGATATTGATGTGGATACTGTGGTCATCGCTATTGGTCAAGGCCCAAATCCATTGATACAATCAACTACTCCAGATATGCAGACAAATAAGAGAGGTAATATCATAGCTGATGAAGAAACAGGAAAAACTACAAAAGAAGGTGTCTTTGCTGGTGGCGATATTGTAACAGGAGCTGCAACTGTTATTTTGGCTATGGGTGCAGGTAAAAAAGCTGCTAAAGCTATTGATGAATATTTGATAGAAAAACGCAATAAATGATAAATTTAAATAGATTGATTTTAGGGCAAAGATATGTTGACCGAAAATCAATCTATTTTTTTTAGAAAAATTTTTTGCTATAATGCTTTTATATTTGAATAGAATTTTTTTAGAGGTATAAAATGAGTTTAATGAATTTTACAAGTATAGATTTTGAGACAGCTAATAAAAATCGTGATAGTGCTTGTAGTGTAGCTGTAGTTGTTATTGAAAACAGTAGAATGGTGGATAGTTATAATTCACTTATAAGACCGCCAGAAATGTTTTTTGAAGAAGGTAATATAAAAATACATGGAATTACTCCGCAAATGGTAGAAAATGCACCTACTTTTGCAGATATATGGAAAGATTTACGTATGTATTTAGATAATCGAATAGTTATAGCACATAATGCTTTTTTTGATATGGGCGTATTGCGCAGTTGTATTTGGAAATATAATTTAGCTAAACCACAGTTTAAAACAGCATGTACTGTTCAAATTGCTAGAAAAGTATGGCCACAGTTACCAAATCATAAATTGAATACATTGGGAGAATTTTTTCAGATACAATTTAAACATCATGATGCTTTAGATGATGCAAAAGTTTGTGCAAAAATTCCTTTAGTTGCAGGCAGAACTGTAGGTGTGGATAATATGGATAGTTTATTAAGAAAAATAGGTTTAGAAGAAAAAATATTTAAATCATAAAAATTTATAAAAAAGTGTTGACAAAAAATATTTTATAGTGATATAATAAATCTCGCATTCAATGTGAGTGCCAGATGCGGAAGTGGCGGAATTGGCAGACGCGCTAGACTTAGGATCTAGTGTCTTTCGGCGTGCAGGTTCAAGTCCTGTCTTCCGCACCATTTGAAATTATAGGCTTTACAGATTTTCTGTAAAGCCTTTTTTGTTTTTTTAAAATTATAAAGTTATATTAATTTAATAAATGAAATTGCATTTTTGAGGTATTATTGATTATTTTTGATTATAAGCATATAATTTAGATAGGATTTATTTCTAGTAAGAAAGGTTGAATTTCAATGAAAGTTTTATTATTAAATGGTAGTAGACGCGAAAAAGGTTGTACATATACAGCTCTTAGTGAAATAGCACAAACTTTAGAAAAACAAGGTATCCAAGCAGAAATAATTCATGCAGTACCAGAAACAGAAATTATTAAAAGTGTTGCAGAAAAAGTAAAAACTGCAGATGGTTTAGTAGTAGGTTCTCCTGTATATTGGGCATCTCCATCTGGGGAAATCATTTCTTTTATGGATAGATTATCTAGCTTAGCAGGTAAAGATTTATTACACAAACCAGCAGCAGCTGTCGCTTCCGCTAGACGCGCTGGTACAACTGCAACTTTAGATGTACTTGCTAAATATTTTACTTATCATCAAATGCCAGTAGTTTCTGCAAATTATTGGAATGTAGTACATGGCAATACACCAGATGAAGTGAAAAAAGATGCAGAAGGTATGCAAATTATGCGTGTTTTAGGTAATAATATGGCATGGCTTTTAAAATGCATTGAAGCAGGTAAAAATAATGGTGTACAAATACCAGAAACAGAAGCAAAAATAATGACAAATTTCATTCGTTAAAATAGAGTAAACAGAGTTATAACGATTTTTTATTTCGTTATAACTCTTTTTTTGTGGTAAAATATAAATATAGTAGCCGATAAAGAAGGTGTAAACATGGGGAAAAAATCATTATTGACTAAAGAGGATATTGATATATTAGAGTCTTGGGCTGATGGATACTTTTACAAGATTTTTTATTATTTAGAAGATTTTGTTAAAAAAGGTATAGAGCAAAAATTGTTTACTTTGGAAGAAGCAAAGGAAGATTTAAATATTGCTTTATGGTATGCATATGCAGGCAATAATATTGATATATATGAATATTATTACAAAGTGATAAATTGGATGCCTTATTCAGAAAAAAATGCTAAAGGCTCAGGCGCATGGTATTATCGTTATTCAGTGGCTTTGACTTATTGCAGTGATTTGGAAAAAGCATATAGCTATGCACAAAAGGGTGTACAAGAAGAAGCTGATTATCCATGGGGTTGGTTGAATTTAGCAAAATTACAATATCATTTTGGCGAAAAAGAAAAAGCAATGGCTTCCATAGAAAAGGGCTTATCTCTTGTGCCAGATGATTATGAATTTAAAGTTTTACAAGAGGAAATAAAGGCAAATTGTAGCTTAGAAGAAATGTTATGTCATTATATAAAACCAGAAGATGATGCATTTTTCAAAAATCGACAAATGTATAAACAGCATTTAAAAGAGAAAATGCAAGCTGTAGATGGAGTAATTTGTCATGAGGAGTCTTTGCAGAAGGTAAAAGAATTTTTAAAGGGCAATAAATGGCAAGAAAATAATCCTTATTGTACTTGTATGGTAAAGTTAGATGATATAACAGTAAAAATTGTTTTTACCATGAATAGAGCGATGTTGTCAAAGATAAATATAGATTGGTTAATTAAAGAGTATACCGACATAAAAGATAATTTATTGACTTATGATAAATATGATGTTGAATATAAATTGCAGGAAATAGAGATAGATAGAGATTATCAAATAAAATTAACTTATTATAATAAAAAGAAAAAATTATCTTTAGTTTTGGCTAAAGATAGTAATAAAAAAATTCAAGAAAATCATAATGAACATTTAAAAAATGACAAAGAAGTAGAAAATTTAGCTTTGACATTATATAAAAGAGATGAACAATTTTCTTATGTGGAATGTTGGTTTGAAGATGATAAAATCGTTAAACATTATGGTTTAGTTGGCGATAAGGGAGATATCAAAAAATATGAAAATTGTTCAATTGATGATTATAAATTATACTTAGATATCTTCGTAGGACGATATGAAAAATTAGGTTATATCTCATGGCGAGAATTCACGAAAAAGACTTTATTAATGAAAATCACTATAGAAGATAATGAACAGAATTTATGGAAAGAAGAAAATGAAGCGCCGATATATTTCCTTTATGAAATGGTACAAAAAGCTTTAGAAATTAATGTAGTGGGCTTTTTAAATGATTGGGGCTATAGAAGAAATGAAAAGAAAAATCTGTATGAAATCGACTTTTATTTTGATACGGTTGATAAAGATATAGCAGTGAATTTAGTAAAACATGTCATAGAAGTATTTTCAATGAATGCTAAATCAAAGGTAGAAGAAGTCATAGAATTAGCAGAAGTTAAAAATGGAGTTGTTTAATTTTTCGTTTATAATAGACAATGCCAAAAATATCTGCTAATGCCCAGCCGATAGGGATAGACCACCAAATACCAATTACTCCGATAGAAGGTATGCTAGCAAGGTAATAGGCAAGTCCTACACGTGTGCCTAATGAAATAATGGTTAAAATTACAGACATGCTAGGGAAGTTAATAGCACGATAAAATCCATATAATAAAAATAAAATGCCAATGCCAAAATAGAAACTACCTTCTATGCGGAGATAATCCACACCGATATTGATAATTTCCGTTTCAGAACTATCAATGAAAATAGTCATTAGAGGGCGAGCAAAGATAAAGACGCCAACAGATATAATTAAACAAAATAGAAATGAGATTTTTATAGCAGATTTAATGCCTTGTTGAATTCTATCTGTTTTTTTAGCACCGTAGTTTTGCCCAATGAAAGTAGAGAAAGCATTGCCAAAATCTTGTGCAGGCATATAAGCTAGTGAGTCTATTTTTACAGCAACGGTAAAGGCTGCCATTACTGTTGCACCAAAGCTATTTACAAGATTTTGCACGAGTAAAATTCCAAAATTCATTACAGATTGTTGTGTAGATGTTAATAATGAAGAATTAGAAATATCTTTTATCATGGCTAAATCAAATTTGCAATGTTCTTTTTGCGGAATTAATTCAGGGCATTTTTTTATAGTGTAGATTGTTAGACCTAAGGCACAAAAACCTTGAGCTATTACTGTACCGAGTGCAGAGCCTGCCACACCCATTTGAAAATTAACAACTAAAATAATAGAAAGAATAATATTGAAAAGGGCAGAACTGGCTAAAAAGATAAGTGGTGTTTTTGAATTGCCAATAGCACGAAGTAGACAAGTGAAATAATTATAAACAAAAGAAAAACTAAATCCGATGAAAATAATATAAAGATATGTATAAGTCAAATCGAAAATTTCGCTAGGAACTTGCATAAAATAAATGATTTCATCAATGTAAATAAAAATAAAAATATTTATTATTATTGTAAGTATTAATATTAAGATGAAAGAGATAAAAATACTAGATTTTAATTTGAAATAATCTTTTTCACCATAAAATATCGAAAATAAAGCTCCGCTACCCATACAAAGACCTAATAATACTGAGGTCAAAAAAATGATTAAGGCATAGCTTGCACCAACAGCAGCTAAGGCATCTGTGCCAATAAAATGACCAACAATTAAGGTATCGGAGATATTATATAACTGTTGCATAAGATTGCCTAAAATCATAGGCAGTGAAAATTTTAACATAGTCATCGAAACAGACCCTGTTGTTAAATCATATTTCATAATAAAAGCACCTCGCTTAGACTATAAAGAAAATATATTGCATAAGTTAGAAAATATTTATATAATAAATATAACTAATTAATTGATTAATTTATACTAATACTTAGAATAATGAAAAAATAATTCAAAAGAAAAGAGGAAAACTAATGGAGGCTTTAGTTACGATTATTAATAAATCAGGAGTTCATGCACGACCAGCAGCAATGCTTGCTCAAATGGGACGCAGATATACGTCTAAAATCACATATACAGCAAAAGGTATCACTGCTGATGGGAAAAATATCATTCCTATAATCAATTTAGGATTATCTTGTGGTACACAAGTGCTTATAACTGCTGAAGGTGATGATGAACAAGAAGCTATTAAAGCTTTGAGTGAACTTGTAAATAATCGTTTTGGTGAGCATCAATAATAATATTTATAACACAAATATATTAAGAAGTTAAGAGTTGTCTTCGCTCTGAAATTATGCTAATATATCTTATACAATTTAATGTTTTGTAAAAGACAATGAAAAAGAGAGTATAGATATAATTGAGTTGTGCAGAGAGAAAATTTATAGCTGAAAAATTTTCCAACCCAGTATCTAGAAAGTAGCTTTGGAGTCCTCATACCGAAATAATATTAAGTATGAGCGCAGATACAGCGTTATGTAATGAAGTTTTATCTGAATTTTATGTAGTTGATTTATAAATTTAGATAAGAAAAATTAGGTGGTACCGCGAAGATATCTCTTTCGTCCTTTTATGAGGAATGAAAGAGATTTTTTTGTGTGATTTTTGCCTGATTTAATTGAATAACTTTAGTTTTTGTGTGAAAAATAGGAGGTATTTTTTGATGGAAGAAACAAATATTCCAAAGGTTTATGACCCGCAATCTTTTGAAAAAAAATGGTATCAATATTGGGAAGAAAATAAATTATTCCATGCAGAAGTAGATGAAACTAAAAAACCATTTAGCATTGTAATGCCACCACCAAATGTAACAGGTCAGCTTCATATGGGACATGCTATGGATAATACTTTGCAAGATATTTTAATTCGTTTTAGAAGAATGCAAGGATACAACACTTTATGGATGCCTGGTACTGACCATGCAGGTATAGCAACTCAAGCAAAAGTAGATGCACAACTTCGTGAACAAGGTGTATCTCGTTATGATATTGGTAGAGAAAAATTTTTAGAACATGCTTGGGCATGGAAAGAAAAATATGGTAATCGCATAAAATATCAAATTCGTACACTTGGTTCTTCTTGTGATTGGGATAGAGAACGTTTCACTATGGACGAAGGTTGCTCTCATGCCGTTCGTGAAGTATTTGTACAATTATATAAAAAAGGTTTAATTTATCAAGGTAAACGCATAACTAACTGGTGCCCACACTGCAATACAGCACTTAGCGATATTGAAGTAGAACATCAAAATGAACAAGGTCATTTATATCATTTAAAATATCAAGTTGAAGGCGAAGATAGATTTGTAGAAATCGCTACAACTCGTCCTGAAACTATGTTTGGTGATACTGGCGTAGCTGTTCACCCTGATGATGAACGCTATAGCGATTTAGTAGGTAAAACTTTGATTTTACCAATCGTTGGTCGTCGTATACCACTTTTTGCTGATAGTTATGTAGATCCACAATTTGGTACTGGTGCAGTAAAAGTAACACCAGCTCATGACCCTAATGACTTTGATATGGGTGCTCGCCATAATTTAGAACAGATTGTAGTAATTAACAATGATGGTACAATGGCAGAAAATACTGGTAAATATGCTGGTCTTGATCGTTATGAATGCCGTAAACAATTAATCGAAGATTTAAAACAACAAGGCTATTTAATCAGCATTGAAGAACATGAACATGCAGTAGGTCATTGCTCTCGTTGCTCTACAACTGTAGAACCACTTGTATCTAAACAGTGGTTTGTAAAAATGGAATCTTTAGCAAAACCTGCAGCTGAAGCTGTAAAATCTGGCAAAATTAAATTTGTTCCAGAAAGATTTTCTAAAATCTATTGCAATTGGTTAGATAATATACGCGATTGGTGTATCTCTCGTCAGCTCTGGTGGGGTCATCGTATTCCAGCGTGGTATTGTGATGATTGTGGTGCAACTATCGTAGAAAATGAAGATGTAACAGTTTGTCCTCATTGTGGTAGCAAACATGTTCATCAAGATGAAGATGTACTTGATACATGGTTTAGCTCTGGTCTTTGGCCATTTGAAACTATGGGTTGGCCAGAACAAACAGCAGAATTAAAACAATTCTATCCAACAAGTGTACTTGTTACAGGATATGACATTATCTTCTTCTGGGTAGCTCGTATGGTAATGATGGGCTTAGAATTTGGTAAAGATATTCCATTTAAACATGTATTTATTCATGGTCTTGTACGTGATAGCCAAGGTCGTAAAATGAGTAAATCTTTAGGTAATGGTATTGATCCTGTTGAAGTAATTGAAAAATATGGTGCAGATACACTTCGTTTTATGCTCATCACAGGTAATACACCTGGTAATGATATGCGTTTTTATTGGGAACGTGTAGAATCTGCTCGTAATTTCGCTAATAAATTATGGAATGCTTCTCGTTTCATGCTCATGAATCTTGAAGGTTTTGACAAAACTTTTGTTCCAGAAGCTAGCGACTATACTTTAGCTGATAAATGGATTTTAAGCCGTTATGCTAAAACTGCTATCAGCATTACTGAAAACCTAGAAAAATTTGAATTAGGTGAAGCAGGTCGTTCTTTATATGACTTCATTTGGAATGAATTCTGTGATTGGTATATTGAACTTAGCAAAGCTCGTCTTTACGATAAAGAAAATGTTCGTCCACGTAAAGTAGCTCAATATGTTTTAGGTTATGTACTTGAACATACACTTCGCTTATTACATCCATTTATGCCATTTATTACAGAAGAAATTTGGCAACACATTCCACATGAAGGTAAGAGCATCATGGTGGCTGATTGGCCAACAGGTGAAGAAACAAAACTTGATGATGCAAGCGAAGTAGAAATGACTACTATCATGGAAACAATCAAAGCTATCCGTAATATGAGAGCTGAAGTAAATGCAGCACCAAGCAAAAAAACAGAAGTAATTCTTCATTTAAGTGATGAAAGCTTAACTGATGTATTTGCTAAAAACAGTGGATATTTAGAAACATTAGCTTCTGCTAAAAATGTAACTATTTTAGCAAAAGATGATGCAAAACCAGAAAATGCAATGACAGCAGTAGTAAATGGTGTAGAAATTTATTTACCTTTAGCAGGTTTAATTGATGTAGAAAAAGAAACTGCTCGTTTAAATAAAGAATTAGCTACATTAGATAAAGAAGTATCACGTCTTGATAAAAAACTTTCTAACGCAGGCTTTATTGCCAAAGCACCTGCTGATATTGTAGAGAAAGAAAAAGAAAAATTAAAAGGTTATGAAGAAAAACGTGAAGCAGTAAAACAACGTTTGGCATATTTAGCAACTCTTTAATTTTAGATTTTTTTATGAAAGGCGTAATAAAATGAATTATCTAGAATCGCTAGAATATCTAGATGAGCTTAGTACCTTTGGTACTAAGCTTGGTCTAGGTCGCATTAAACAATTGGTAACTTATTTAGACAATCCACAAACAAGATATAAAACTATACACATAACAGGAACTAATGGAAAAGGTTCAACAAGTTCTATGTTATCTAGTATTTTAACAACATCTAATATTAAAACAGGTTTGTATATTTCACCTCATTTAGTATCATATACAGAACGTATTCAAATAGACGGAAATCCTATAAGCGAAGAAGATTTTGCTGATTGTATTAGTGCTGTTAAAACTTTTGTGGATAAAATGGTTGAAGATGGCGAAGAGTCACCTACACAGTTTGAAGTTATTACAGCAGCGGCATTTTTGTATTTTGCGATTAATAAAGTAGAATATGCTGTCATCGAAGTAGGATTAGGTGGATTATTAGATTCTACTAATGTGGTAAAACCAGAAGTTAGCGTCATCACAAATGTGGCATTTGAACATGCTCATTTATGTGGAGGAACTTTAGAAGGTATAGCAGAGCATAAAGCAGGTATTATAAAAGATGGCGTACCTGTGGTTACAGCAGCAAAAGATATACCATTAGATATAATTAATCAAACAGCTGAAGAAAAAAATGCTGATATTTTCATAGCAAATAATGATTTTTCAGCTATGTTTGTGAATTTTGATGGGCAGTATCAAGAATTAAAATTTAGTTCTGAATTATTAGGAGTTAATTTCAATTATAAATTGAAATTATTAGGCGACCATCAAATAGAAAATAGTTCTTTGGCTATTATGACAGCTAGTATCTTAGGTAATAATGATGAACGTATTACTAGAGAAAATATCATTGATGGTTTAGCATTAGCAAAATGGCCAGCACGTTTTGAAGTATTTAATTTTGATGGACAGATTTGCATAGTAGATGGTGCTCATAATCCAGCAGGTATGATGATACTTCGTCAAAATTTAGATAAATATTATCCAAATGAAAAAAGAGTTATTCTTTTAGGTATATTAAAAGATAAAGACATAGATACTATGCTTATTGATTTATTGCGTGATGATGATGAAATCGTTATAACTACTCCAAATTCAGAAAGAAAAGCTTCTCCTGAATATATTGCAAGTAAGATATCAAATCATCGTGTAGAGACTTTTAATAATATGCAAGAAGCTTTAACTTTAGCTCGTCAGTGGGCAGGTAAAGATAAAGTTTTATGTATAACAGGTTCTTTATATTTGACAGGCGAACTGAGAAATATTTTAGTCAATGAAGCATGATTTTAGTAAAGGTATTTTTAGCTTTTAGAGTAGTAGGTGTATAGGTGGATATATTTAAAAAAAATAGATTGAATAATGATTGTAAACGATTGATGTTTTACATTGTTATAGCTATGGCAACAATGTTACCTTTTTCCTATGTTGTATCAAGTCTATTGTTAGTAGCTGGCTGGGGTGTTTTTGCCTATAAATCATTTAAGGGATTTTTTGAATGGAAACGTACAATACTTGACTTTCCCATTATGATTTTTGTGATTATATCTTTTTTATCCGTTTTAGTATCACCAGATTCAGCATTTAGTTTTTACAATTGCTATAATTTAGTTGGTCGATATGTACTTACATATTACTTAGTTGTGCAAAGTATAGATTTAAAAAATATAGGACAATTAAAAGTATTTTTAAGCTGTATAAGTTTATCTTTATTTATTGTTGTAATATATGGTTTTATGCAAGCATTTTTAGGTATAGGATTAACTTCTGAGCAAATAGTATGGACTGATGGAGCAATGTTTCCTGGATTAAAAACGAGAGTATTTTCCACATGGCAAAATCCTAATTTATTAGGTGGCTATTTTGATTTGATGTTAGGCTTGATGGCTGGAATGTTTTTATTGATAAAACATAAAATCGTTCGCATTGTAATTGCAGTTTTATTCTGTTTAACAGCCTTTTGTTTGACCTTGACATATGCTAGAGGGGCTTGTCTAAGTATTGCCTTAGTAATCTTTGTCTATAGTATTTTATATAATCGAAAAGTATTATTAGCATTGATAGGATTAGCTGTCATCTTATTGCTTTCAGATGCAACTTTAGTTGATAGAATGACATCTATTTTTACGAAAATGGATACATCTTCAGAAATGCGTCTTGCCTTTTGGGAAAGTACTATAGCAATGATTTTAGACCACCCATTATTGGGCATAGGTTGGGGTTCATATTTTATGGTTTATCCTAATTATGATTATTATATGCAGGGAAATTTTATAAAAATTGTACATGCACATAATATGTATTTGAATTTTATGGCTGAAATTGGTTTATTTGGTTTTGCAAGTTATATGGTTTGTTTCTTTGGTGTAATTTACAAAGCCTTTAAAGCACAGGTTATGAAATTAGATATATTGGTTAAAGCTATGTTTTTAGGCATAGGTTTAGGTTTATCTGCATTGGCATTAAATGGTTTTACAGATTATGTAATGTTTAATACAGAATTATCTATGCTTGTATGGCTATTTTCAGGAATTGTAGTTTCTGGATATAAAAATTAAATTAATAATATTATTTAAACTCAAGCCTTAAAGGAGTGAATGCAGTGAAAGAACAAACTATTTCTAAAGCAACTATTGATAGATTACCACTATATTATAGAACTTTGAGATTGGCTCAAGATGATGGCATGGATATCATCTCATCAGATGAATTAGGCCGTCGATTAGAATTAACACCGGAGCAAATTAGAAAAGATTTAGCTTTATTTGGTCAGTTTGGTAAAAAGGGAGTTGGCTATTATGTCAATGAACTTAAATTTAATGTAGGCAAGATTTTAGGGCTTGATAATCATTGGAATATTGCAATCGTAGGGATTGGTCATTTAGGTGTGGCTTTGGCTAATTATCAAAATTTTATTGCTTTAGGTTTTAATCTAGTAGCATTATTTGATAATGACCCCAATATTATTGGTAAGACAGTAAATCATGTAAAAGTAAAAAGTATTGATGAATTGCAAAGTTGTGCTAAAAATCTGAAGATAGATATTGGGGTTATTGCAGTACCTGCTCAATTTGCACAACAGGTCGCTGATAAATTAGTTAAAGCAAATATAAAAGGAATATGGAACTTTGCTCCTGTAAAAATGAGAGTCCCTGAAGATGTGAAAATTGTTAATGAAGATTTATCTGTGGGACTTAGTAGATTGTCGTATTATATTACAGGAAAATAGCTTTCTTTTCCTATAGTAAAACTTGACGCTTTTCCCTAGTAGTGGTATGCTTTTGTTAGTGATATGCGTTATTATTTATTAAAAGATGGAGTGTTGATTTTTTATAATTTTTATTTATTTTTTATTGAAAAATTATAAATAAAAAAATTTATTTCATAAATGATACAATAATCTTTGATTATCGTATTAGACAATGATATAATGGAACACGACATAATAATGCAACAATATATTTTGGTAAGGAGGAGAATTTTTAATGATTGACATTTTAGATCGTGTGCGTAATAAAGCTTTGCATGCGAAAATTGTCAGTGCACAAGAAGCTGCTGAGTTAATTAAACCAGGCATGAATGTGGGAACTAGTGGATTTACACCATCTGGTTATCCTAAAGCTGTGCCTTTGGCTCTTGCTGAACGCATGAAAGAACACCCATTTAAAATTAATTTATATACAGGTGCTTCTGTAGGACCAGAACTTGATGGTGCACTTTGTGAAGTTAATGGTATCGATAAACGTATGCCATATCAAACTAACAAATTATTAAGAAATTTAATAAACTCTGGTGAAATCTCTTATAGCGATTTACATCTTAGTGAATCCGCTCAGTTATTACGTTATGGTTTCTATGGTAAACTAGATGTTGCTATCGTAGAAGCTTGTGCTATTACAGAAGAAGGTAACATTATCCCAACAACATCTATGGGTAATACAGCTTCTTTCGTTCAACAAGCAGATATGGTTATAGTAGAAGTTAATACTAGCCAACCATTAGAACTCGAAGGTATGCATGACGTTTATGTGCCTCTTGATCCACCACATCGTCTTCCAATTCCTATTGTTAAGGCTAACGACCGTATTGGTACACCTTACATACCTTGCACTCCAGATAAAATTAAATGCATTGTTCCTTGTGATATTACAGATAAAACTCGTCCATTTGGTGAAATTAGTGAAGCTGATCACAAAATGTCTGAATATATCATTGAACTTCTTCAAGATGAAGTTAAAAAAGGTCATATGCCTAAAAATCTCTTACCATTACAATCTGGTGTAGGTAATGTAGCAAATGCAGTAATCAGCGGGTTCGTTGATTCTGATTTAAAAGACTTATCTGTATATACAGAAGTTATCCAAGATGGTATGTTTGACTTAATTGATGCTGGTAAATTAAACTTTGCATCTGGTACAGCATTATCTCCATCTCCAGACGGATTAAAACGTTTCTATGAAAATATCAAAGAATATAGAAAACATCTTTTACTTCGTCCACAGGAAATTTCCAATAGCCCAGAAGTTGTAAGAAGAATTGGTGTTATTGCTATGAATACTGCTATTGAATGCGATATTTATGGTAATATAAACTCCACTCATATCATGGGTACAAAAATGATGAATGGTATTGGTGGTTCTGGTGACTTCGCTAGAAATGCTTACCTCACTTGCTTCTTTACAGCATCTACTGCTAAAAACGGTCTTATCTCTTCTATCGTTCCTATGTGCTCTCATGTTGACCATACAGAACATGATGTAGATATCATCGTTACAGAACAAGGTTTAGCTGACTTAAGAGGTCTTGCTCCACGCGAAAGAGCTCGTGAAGTTATTAACAAATGTGCTCATCCAGATTATAAACCTATGTTAATGGATTATTTGGAAAGAGCAGAAGCTGCAACAAAACATGCACAAACTCCACATATTATTAAAGAAGCTTTGTCCTGGCATGAAAAATTCATGGAAACAGGTTCAATGAAATAATAACCTTTTTAGGGAGGAATTTAAAATTATGAGCAATGAAAAAGAAAAAATCCAAGCTGGCTTAGCTGAATATAACGCTAGTGTAGAAAAAACAGTTGCAAGATTCCCAGAACGTGGACATCTTCCAGAACAACGTTTATATACTCCACTTGACATTGAAGGTACTGACTACACAGAAGAAATTGGTTTCCCTGGTATGTATCCTTATACTCGTGGTGTTCAGCCTACTATGTATCGTGGTCGTTTCTGGACAATGCGTATGTATGCAGGTTTCTCCACTGCTGAAGAATCCAACAAACGTTATCGTTATTTAATTGAATCCGGTGCTACAGGTCTTTCTTGTGCATTTGACCTTCCAACTCAGATTGGTTATGACTCTACTGATGACATCTCCGAAGGTGAAGTTGGTAAAGTTGGTGTTGCTATCGACTCCTTAGCAGATATGGAAATCCTCTTCGATCAGATCGATCTTGGTAAAGTTTCCACTTCTATGACTATCAATGCTCCTGCATCCGTACTTTTAGCTATGTACATTGCAGTTGCTGAAAAACAGGGTGTACCTGCTGATCAATTAAAAGGTACAATCCAGAACGATATTCTTAAAGAATATGCTGCTCGTGGAACATATATCTTCCCACCACGTCCATCTATGCGTCTTATCACTAACATCTTTGAATATTGCTCTAAATATGTACCAAAATGGAACACAATCTCCATTTCTGGTTACCATATTCGTGAAGCTGGTTCTACTGCTTCTCAGGAAATCGCATTTACTATTGCTGATGGTATCGCTTACGTTGAAGCAGCTATCAAAGCTGGTCTTGACGTTGATGCTTTCGCAGGTCGTCTATCCTTCTTCTGGAATGCTCATAACAACGTACTTGAAGAAGTTGCAAAATTCCGTGCTTCCCGTCGTATCTGGGCTAAAGTTATGAAAGAAAGATTTGGCGCTAAAAAAGCTAAATCCATGATGCTTCGTGTTCATACACAAACAGCTGGTTCCATGCTTACAGCTCAACAGCCTAACAACAACATTATCCGTGTTGCTTTACAGACTGCAGCTGCTGTTATGGGTGGTACTCAGTCCCTTCATACAAACTCCCGTGATGAAGCACTTGCTCTTCCTACAGAAGAATCCGTAATGATCGCTTTACGTACTCAACAGATTGTTGCATATGAAAGTGGTTTAGCTGATGTTGTAGATCCACTTGCTGGTTCTTACTATGTTGAAGCTATGACTAACAGAATCGAAAAAGAAGCTTGGGATTACATCAAAAAAATCGACGAAATTGGCGGCGCAGTATCTGCAATTGAAAAAGGTTATATCCAGAAAGAAATTCAGGATAGTGCTTACAAATGGCAAATGGATGTTGAATCCGGTGCTAGAACAATTGTCGGCGTAAACAAATTCCAGATCGAAGAAAAACCAGTTGAAGGTCTTCTCAAAGTTGACGCTTCCGTTGGTGAAAAACAGAAAGCTAAAGTTGAAGCTATGAAAGCTAAACGTGACAACGCTGCTGTAGAAGCTGCTCTTGCTGACTTAGAAGCTGCTTGTAAAGATGAAAACGAAAATCTTATGCCTCATATCCTCGCTGCCGTTAAAACTTATGCAACTCTCGGAGAAATCTGTGGCGTAATGCGTAAAGTATTCGGTGAATATGAAGCACATGTAAATCTTTAATAAGTGAAGATATTTGGAGGTAAATATAATGATTAGAGTATTAGTAGCAAAACCAGGTTTAGATGGTCATGACCGCGGAGCAAAAGTTGTAGCACGTGCTCTTCGCGATGCAGGCTTTGAAGTAATTTATACAGGTCTTCGTCAGACTCCTGAACAGATTGCAGAAGCAGCTTTACAGGAAGACGTTAATGTAGTTGCTATGAGTATCCTTTCTGGTGCTCATCCACATCTTTTCCCTAAAGTTGTAAAACTTGTTAGAGAAAAAGGCATGAACGATGTATTAATCATCGGCGGTGGCGTTATTCCAGAAGGCGATATCCCAGCTCTTAAAGAAGCAGGTATTGCAGAAGTATTTACTCCTGGTACACCAACAACTGACGTTATTGAATTCATCAAAGCTCACGTAAAAGAAGCTTAATTTTTAACAGTTAACGTTATTAATTAAATAATATAAAGAAAATCATCTTGTCTTTCTTAGTCTCTATAAGGAGACAAGATGATTTTTAATATAAATGTATTTGTGGCTTCTGTGCATAAGGGACAGGAGCTGACATCAAAGGTGGTGCTTATATGGATATAGCTCAAGAATTGTTAAATGGAAATCGTTTAGCATTAACTCGTGCAATCACAGCAATTGAAAATGAAACAGATGCTGCAGTAGAAATCATGAAAAAACTGTATCCACATACTGGGCATGCCTTTGTCCTTGGTATTACTGGCCCACCAGGTGCAGGTAAATCCACTCTTACCGATAGACTCGCAAGAGCTTATCGTAATCAGGGAAAAACAGTTGGTATTATAGCTATTGACCCAACTAGTCCATTCACAGGCGGAGCTATCTTAGGTGACCGTATAAGAATGAACAGCTTAACCCTCGATGAAGGTGTCTTTATCCGTAGTATGGGGACAAGAGGTAGCTTAGGCGGCTTATCTCATAAAACAGCTGATGCAATAAAAGCTATGGATGCTTTTGGTAAAGATGTAATTATTGTAGAAACTGTAGGGGTAGGACAATCTGAGGTTGATATCGTTAAAGCGGCTGATACTACTATGGTTGTAATGGTACCAGGCCTTGGTGATGATATCCAAGCTATAAAAGCAGGAATATTGGAAATTGGTGATATCTTCACTATCAATAAAGCAGATCTTGATGGTGCAGATAAATTATATACAGAGCTTAATATGATGCTAGACCTTGATGGAGAAACACCAGATTGGCGTCCTCCAGTTAAAAAAGTCATGGCTAGTAGAGGCGAAGGTATTAATGAATTAGTAGATACAATTACTGAACATCAAAATTATTTAGTAGAAAGTGGAACATTAGCTATTAGACGTCATAAACGTGCTAAAAATGAGTTATTGGACCGCTTGAGTGCATCTATTGGTTCTTATATAACAAAACATATTGTAGAAACTGGCGAATTAGATGCTTATGTAAAAGATATTGAAACTCGTCAGAATGACCCATATACAGTAGTTAATACTATTATGGATAATATGTTAAAAAAATAATTTAGATATAATATTTATATCAGGAGGGTTTTATCAATGAAAATCAACAGAGTTGACCATATCGGTATTGCTGTACCAAATCTTCAAGAAGCAAAGAAATTCTATGAAGAAACTTTAGGTATTAAAATCACTAAAGAAGATGAAATTGTAGAAGAACAAAAAGTAAAAGTAAGCTTCGTTCCATGTGGCGATTGCGAAATTGAACTTTTAGAATCCACTACTGAAGATGGCCCAATTGCAAAATATCTTGCAAAAAATGGTGGCCGTTCTGGTATTCAGCACATTGCATTAAACGTTGATAACATTGAAGAAGCTATCGCTGAAATGAAAGAAAAAGGCGTTCGTATGATTGATGAACAACCTCGTTACGGCGCTGGCAATTCCAGCATTGCATTCGTTCATCCAAAAGCTAGCGGTATCTTAGTTGAACTTGCTCAGCGTTTAGATGAAACAAAATAATCTATATTAAATTTTTTAATAGATATAGATTTTATTAAGGAGGTATAACTTTGGCTACAGTTCAAGAACGAATTGACCTCATGAATGCCAAAAAGGAACATATTTTACAAGCAGGCGGTCCTAAACGTGTTGCAAAACAACATGCTAAAGGTAAAATGACTGCTCGTGAACGTATTGAAAAACTTTTTGATGAAGGTACATTTGTAGAATTAGATCAGTTTGTAAAACATCGTTGCACTAACTTTGGTCAGGAAAAGAAAGATTTACCTGCTGAAGGTGTAATTACAGGTTATGGTACAGTTGATGGACGTTTAGTATATGCTTACGCTCAAGACTTCACTGTTGAAGGTGGTTCTCTTGGTGAAATGCATGCTAAAAAAATCTGGAAAGTACAAGAAATGTCCTTGAAAATGGGTGCTCCATGCGTTGGTATCAATGACTCTGGTGGGGCTCGTATTCAAGAAGCTGTTGACGCTCTTTCTGGTTACGGCGGAATTTTCCAGAGAAATACAGACGCTTCCGGTGTTGTTCCACAGATTTCTGTAATCATGGGACCATGCGCAGGTGGTGCAGTATATTCTCCAGCTCTTACTGACTTTATCTACATGGTAAAAAATACTAGCCAGATGTTTATCACTGGTCCTGCTGTTATCAAATCTGTTACTGCTGAAGAAGTAACAGCTGAACAGCTCGGTGGTGCTATGACTCATAACACTACTTCTGGTGTTGCTCATTTTGCTGCTGAAAATGAAGATGATTGTATCGAACAAATTCGTTACTTATTAAGCTTCTTACCAAGCAACAACATGGATGATGCTCCAGAAAGACCTACAAATGATGATCCATCCCGTATGGATGAAGAATTAAACACTGTAATTCCAGATAACGCTAACATGCCTTATGACATGAAAGATGTTATTCGTTCCTTAGTAGATGATGGTGAATTCTATGAAGTTCATCAGCATTATGCTACAAACATCATTACATGTTTTGCTCATTTTGATGGACGTTCCGTTGGTATCATTGCAAACCAACCAGCTGTAATGGCAGGTTGCCTTGATATTAATGCTTCTGATAAATCAGCACGTTTCATTCGTTTCTGTGACGCATTTAATATTCCTATCGTTAACCTCGTTGACGTTCCTGGCTTCTTACCAGGTACAGATCAGGAATATGGCGGTATCATTCGTCATGGTGCAAAAATGCTTTATGCTTATTGCGAAGCAACAGTACCAAAAATTACACTTATCACTCGTAAAGCATATGGTGGTTCTTACCTTGCTATGTGCTCTCGTGAACTCGGTGCTGACCAAGTTATGGCTTGGCCTACAGCAGAAATTGCTGTTATGGGTCCTGCTGGTGCAGCAAACATCATCTTCAGAAAAGACCCTGATGTTGCAGCAAAAACAGCTGAATATGTAGCTGAATTCGCTACACCATACAAAGCTGCTGAACGTGGTTACATTGATATGGTAATTGAACCTAAAGAATCCCGCCCTCGTATTATCACTGCATTGAACATGCTTGCAAGCAAACGTGAAGCACGTCCTGCAAAAAAACATGGTAATGTTCCATTATAATAAGAGGAGAGAGTTTTAAGATGGCAAATAATAATGCTCCTATCAGTGAAGAAATAGTAGCTGCTATTACTGCTGCTGTAGAAATGATGGTTGGTCATAAAGTTATGGCTGTTCGTATTAAACGTAGCGATGCATGGGTTATGGCTGGCAGACGCGATGCTGTTTAATAAATCATCAATCAAATAAAAAAGATAATTCTTGGAGGAATACGTCGTGAAAAAATTTAACATCACTGTAAATGGTAACGCTTATGAAGTTGAAATTGAAGAAGTAAAAGCTGCTGCTCCAGTTGCTGCTGCACCAAAAGCTGCTCCAGCTGCTGCACCTGCACCAAAAGCTGCTCCAGCTGCCGCTGCTGCTGCACCTGCTGCTGGTGACAACACTGTTACTGCTCCAATGCCTGGTAAAATTGTAAAATTAGTAGCTTCCGTAGGTCAAGCTGTTAATGCTGGCGATGTTCTTTTAATTCTTGAAGCTATGAAAATGCAGAACGAAATCACAGCTCCAGCTGCTGGTACAGTTAAATCTTTCGCAGTTAACGCTGGCGATAGCGTAAAACCTGGTCAGACTATGGTTGTTATCGGTTAATTTTAATCGATAAATTACAAAGAAAGGGCCCATTAGTTAAGCTAATGGGTTCTTTTTGTATTTGTATATAATCTTTATATTTATAAATGGAGAGATTATTATGGATATTGATAAAGTTTATAATCTGTTTTTTAGTCCAACAGATACAACAAAATTCGTATTACAGTTTTTGAGTGAGCAAATAAGCCCTAATTATAAAAATATAAATTTAACATCAAGAGATACAAATCTAGATGATGTATCTTTAGCTGAAAATGATTTAGTATTTTTAGGTGTTCCTTCATATGCAGGTAGAGTGCCTATTACTTTTAAAGAACGTTTTAGCAAAATTAAAGGTAATAATGCATTAGCGATAGTAGTTGTAACCTATGGAAATAGAGCACAAGAAGATACTTTAATAGAATTATTTGATATGGCTAAAGAGCAAGGTTTTAGAATTTTAGCAGGTTCAGCAGTTGTAACAGAGCATTCAATAATTCATGACTTTGGCAAGGGTAGACCAGATAGAAAAGATAAAGCTGAATTGATAAGTTTTATGCAAAAGTTAAAAAATAAACTCCAAGAAGATGTTTTATTAGTAGATGAAATACCGGGAAATAGACCTTATAAAGAAGTAAAATTAGCACCAATGGCGCCAGATTTTATAAAAGAAAATTGTGTAGCTTGTGGTAAATGTGCAAGTGAATGTCCTACAGGTGCTATTGATAGTAAGACTTATAAATGCAATAGTGAAAAATGTATTTCTTGCTTACGTTGTGTAAAAGTTTGTCCGATAAATTGTCGTTTTGTGGATAATAGAGTATTGGAAAATTTACGTGTTCATTTGACTCCATTGTGTAATGAATGTAAAGACAATCAATTTTATTTATAAAAAAAATACTCTAGAGCAATATAAGCTCTAGAGTATTTTTACATTAAAATTGATTAGTGTCAGTGAATACATCGTCCCAGAATGTATAAAGAAAAACTACAACGATTAGAAATAATAAAAATAAATCACCCATGATAAAATCTCCAATATAAAATATATTAAATTTTAATTATTATATTTGAGGATAAAGTAGCGTAAAGGCTTGTAAATATTATATAAAATGGCAGCTTTTATCGGTAATAGAAGAACTGATTTTACGATACGCATGATATAAAAAGAAGTAGCAGCATCTTTATACATTAAAGTAAGCCAGATATTGTTGAGAATACAATCAACAAATAAGAAAATAGTTAAATTCATAAGCAATAATTTTTTTAAAGTAATAGTTTTTTTATAAAGAAATTTGCCATAAATAAAACTAGAGGCAATAGCACTTATAGTAAATCCAGGAAAATATAAACCTGGCATAAAAAGATTGCTACCGATAATATCTGCAAGAGCTGACATAATAATAGTTTTTGTTGTGCCAAAACGCATGGCATATAAACAAATCGGAATAAAAGCAAAATCTACGCGAATGAAAGTGGTTTGAATGGCAAAAACATAAGTAAATAAAATTGTTAAAGCCATGAAAATACCACCATAAACGATAGATGATAATGATGAGTTGTTGTACATGAGAGTAAACCTCCTTGATATTGCGTTGCCACATAGGAGGAATATTCCTTCATGTAGCAGCGGGATGCGATATTTGTACCGCAAGAAAAACTTTTCGTTCAAATAGCAACTCCCCGTCTATTTGACACTTAACGCACAAATATCTACTCTGCTGAATAGCACTATCAATTATAAAACTATAAAGAAGGCTTGTCTATATAAAAATTTCTAATGAGTATAAGTAAATAAAGATGGTAGTATTTTTAGCTAGATAATAGATACTACGAATAAAATGTGATATTATGTAAACGATATAATATAATTTTTTGGAGCAAAGGAATAGTGATTCATAATGAAAAAATTTATCGTATTTTTGCTTTTAGGCGTGATGTTTGTATTTAATACAGTAGCATATGCACAAGCTGAAAATACAGCGCAAGATAAGATTGGTGGAGCTGATGAGGCAACGGATATACAGGTAAATAATAATGTAAATACTGTAAAACGTTGGATTTTGATAAATATACCAGCACGTTCATTGCGTTTATATGATAATGATAAATGTATAGAGATGTATCCTGTTGGCGTAGGTAAAATAGAAACTAAAACTCCAGTTGGTTTTTATAAAGTTGTAGAAAAAATTGTAAATCCTACATGGACAGACCCTGCTGATGTAAGCGTAGTTATTCCTTCCGGTGAAGATAATCCACTTGGTTATCGTTGGATTGGCATTGGTGGCAATTATGGTATACATGGGACAAATAGACCAGACTCTGTAGGTCATTATGTTTCTAATGGCTGTGTACGTATGGTTGAAGCCGATGTAGAAAAAGTATTTGATAAAGTTGAAGTTGGTACAGAAGTTCAAATTATGTACAACCGTCTAGTTATTGATAAAACTTTTGATGGTAGAGTAGCTTATTATATTTATCCAGATGGATATGATATGCAAAATTTAACAGTGGATTTTGTAAAACAAGGTCTAAAAGGTTATGGTATAGCTGATTTCATAACTGATGAAGCTGTGGCTAAATCTATAGAATTATCTAATGGTCAACCAAATTATGTAGCAGCACCTGTAAATATTATGTTTAATGGTAAAAAACTTAATTATAAAGCAGTTAATTATAAAAATTTAATTTATGTACCAGTAAAAGCTTTAGCTACTACATTAAATACGCCAATAACTATGGATAATAATTTAGTAAAAACACAAAAAGGTGAAGCTGATATCAGTCTTTATAGTAATGTAGCTTATATGCGTTTGACAGATATAGCAAATATTTTTGATTATGATTATAGCTTAAATAAAAATGTTACAGAAATAACTTTAAATAAAATTACTGCTGATAAAAATGTAGTAGATATCCCTGCTAATACTACAAATAAAGAAATTGTTGTTCCTAAAAAACAAACAGATGAAAAAATTAATTTAATGGAAAACGACAATAAAAATCTTGAACAAGATAATAATACACAATCCGATAAAAAAGCTGTAGCAGATAAGAAAAACAAACAGGAAAAAGCAAATACAGATGTTAAAAAATAATGGAGGTCATTGTGGAGCGAAGAGAAGATAATAAGAAAAGATTTATTATTATAGATGGTAGTAGTTTAATGTATAGAGCATTTTTTGCTTTGCCACTACTTACTTCTTCAAGTGGTATATATACAAATGCTATCATGGGTTTTTCTAATATGTTGGGAAAAATCTTAACAGAATATAAGCCAGATAATATAGTTGTGGCTTTTGATAAAAGTCGTCAAACTTTTCGTACACAAATGTATGCAGAGTATAAGGGACAAAGAGAAAAAACTCCAGATGAATTAAAATCACAGATACCGTTACTACGTGAATTTTTGGAAGCTTTGGGTATTGCTTTTATTGAAAAAGATAATTATGAAGCAGATGATATCATCGGTACTTTGGCAACAAAAGCAGCTAGTCAAGATTATGAAGCCTTGATTGTAACAGGTGATAAAGATGCTTTGCAATTAATTCGCCCTAATTTAAAAGTTATGCTCACTAAACGCGGTATCATGGATATGCAGATTTTTGATGAAGAAGCATTTAAAGAAAAATATGCAGGTCTTGAACCGATAAAATTAATTGATATAAAAGCTTTGATGGGTGATAGCTCAGATAATATTCCGGGTGTACCAGGAATTGGCGAGAAAACAGCTTTGAAATTATTATCACAATATCAAGATTTAGAAAATCTCTTGAATAATATAGATAATGTTTCAGGTAAAAAATTAAAAGAAAAATTACAGGAAAATCAAGAATTAGCTAGATTATCTTATAAATTGGCTACTATATGCTGTGAAGTAGATGTGGATTTTAAACCACAAGAGTTTGAATTGACTCCTAATTTGCAAAAACTAAATGATTTTTGTCAAAAATATGAGTTGAAAACAGTTTTGACTCGTATGAAAAAAGTCTTAGCTGATAAATTAGAAGTTGCAAGTCAAAATGATGATGCTGAATTAGCTTTGAATTTTGAAGCTACTATGCCAGTTTATGAGGAATTTACGCAAGATAAAATTGATGCTTTAATATCAAAGATAAAAGCAGAAAAATCTGTTTCCTTTATGGTTTTATTTGAAGGGAAAGTGCCGGATATATCCATTGATATGATGGCTATTTGTTGCAAAGATAGTCTTGGTATCATAAGAGCAAAAGAAGATATAGATAAACTCAGTGAAGTATTGCAAGATGAAACAATCACTAAATTTGTTTATGATGTAAAAATGCTTTATCATTTGAATTTAGATTTAAAAGGTAAGATTTATGATACTTTGCTTATGGCATATCTTTTAGAACCTGCTAAACGAAGCTATGAAATGAATGTATTGTGGCAAATGGCAGATATTGAAGAAGAAATTCCATGGGAAAATCTCAATGAAGAAGAAAAATTAATTTGCGGTGCAAGACATTTAGCTGATTTGAGTAATGTTTTGGCGGATAAATTAGTTGATGAAAAAATGGTAAATCTTTATGAACAGATAGAATTACCACTTGCTAAAATGCTTTGTGATATGGAAACTGTAGGTATTTATATTAATGAGCAAAAACTCGATGATATGAATGAACAGATGTATAAACAAATCACAGCTTTAGAGCAAGATATTTATGAATTGGCTGGAGAAATATTTAATATTAATTCACCAAAACAATTAGGCGATATTTTATTCAATAAATTGGGCTTGCCAGCTTTGAAAAAGACAAAGACAGGATATTCTACAAATGCGGAAGTACTAGAAAATTTAATATATGCTCACCCTATTATCGCTAAGATTTTAGATTATCGTATGTTAAATAAATTAAAAACTACGTATTTAGATGGCTTGAAAGCATTAATCAATCCACAGACTAAGAGAATTCATACAAGTTTCAATCAGACTGTAACAGAAACAGGAAGACTCAGCAGTTCTGAGCCGAATTTGCAAAATATTCCTGTACGCACAGCGGAAGGTAAAAAAATTCGCAGTCTATTTGAGCCCGGCGAAGGTTATGATTATATCTTATCTGCTGACTATTCTCAGATTGAGCTTAGAATAATGGCTCATATGTCAGAGGATAAACATTTTATAGATGCTTTTTGTCATAATCAAGATATTCATACAGCGACAGCAGCTCAAGTATTTAAAGTGCCTATAGATGAAGTTACTTCAGAACTTAGAGGTAAGGCAAAGGCTGTAAATTTCGGTATTATCTATGGTATAAGTGCGTTTGGTTTGGCAAAAAATCTGCATATTTCGCCAAAAGAAGCTAGGGAATATATAGATAATTATTTACAAGAATGTAGTGGCGTGAAGAATTTCATGCATGAAATTGTAGAAAAAGCATATCAAGATGGTTTTGTTACGACTTTATTTGGTCGTCGCCGTTATTTGCCAGCGATTAAGAGCAGTAATTTTAATCAGCGTGCATTAGCAGAACGCATGGCTATGAATACACCAATCCAAGGAACAGCAGCTGACATCATAAAAATTGCGATGAACAGAGCTAGTGAAGCGATAAAAGAAGCTAATTTGAAAAGTAGAATTTTATTGCAAGTACACGATGAATTAGTGTTAGAAGTTGTAAAAGAAGAAATAGAAAAAGTATCAGAAATTTTGACAACAGCTATGCAAAATACAGCTAGTTTAAAAGTGCCACTTATCATTGATATTAATTATGGTAAAAACTGGGCAGAAGCAAAATAAAAAGTAAATTAATTATAAAAAAGGTAGTGGTTTTGTGCCTGAAATGCCAGAAGTAGAAAATATTGTCGTAGGGATTAAAGATTTTATCGAAAATAAAAAAATCGTAGATGTAGAAATCATAAAAGGTGATATAATAAAATCTCCTAGTAGTGATGAATATAAAAAGCTTTTGCAAGATAGAATTATCAAATCTTTAAAACGCAGAGGAAAATATATCATCATGTCCTTAGATGATGGCAGATTAAATATCATTCATTTGCGAATGACAGGAAAGCTATTATATAAACAGGAAAATGAGGATATAGATAAATATAGTTGTGTAATATATCATTTAGAAGATAAAACTAAATTGATATATGCAGATATCCGCAGATTAGGAACTTTGGATTTAATAACTACAGATGAAATTTCTCGCTTAAAAGGGCTATATACTTTAGGTGCAGAACCATTATCTTCAGAATTTACCATAGAGTATTTAAAAGATTGTCTAGATAAGAGTAAAACAAAAATAAAACCATTTTTATTAAATCAAAAAAATGTGGCAGGTTTGGGCAATATATATGTAGATGAAGCACTAGCCATCAGTAAAATTCATCCAGAACGTAAAGCAAATTCTTTAAGTGATGAAGAAATAGAAAAACTTCATCAAGCTATTAATTTGGTTATAAGTGAAGGTATAAGAGATGGCGGCACAAGTTTTCGCGATTATCGCAATGGTTTAGGTGAAAAAGGAAGTCATCAAGATAAATTATATGTATATAATCGCAAAGGCAAAAAATGTAGATTTTGCCATAATTTAATAACTAAAATCGTATTAAATGGCAGAGGTACTTATTTTTGCCCTAATTGTCAAAAATTAAATGATGATAAATAAATTTTAAATAAAAGCTAGAAAGGAGGATTTTTATGAAGATTATAGGTCTTACTGGTGGTATAGCTTGTGGAAAAAGTACGGTTAGTGCTTATTTAAAACAAAAAGGAGCTTTTATCATTGATGGTGATGCTATAGCTCGACAACTATCTGAGCCTAAAAAATCAATTTGGCAAGCGTATGTAAATCATTTTGGCGATAAAGTTTTAAATGCAGATAATAGTTTAAATCGTAGACTCATTGGGCAGATTGTATTTACTGATGAAAAAGAAAAAACATGGATGAATACAACAATGCACCCGTTGATTAGAGATGAAATCGTAAAACAAATAGATGAGTGTAGACAAAATGGTATAGAAGTAGTAATCTTAGATATACCTCTTTTATATGAAGCTAATTGGGATAAATTTGCAGATGAAGTTTGGGTTGTAAAAATCAGCAGACAGTTGCAAATAGAGCGCATTCAAAATCGTGATGGCTTAACTAAAGAAGAAGCAATAAGTAGAATAGATGCACAGATGTCTTTAGAAGAAAAAGCAAAACGTGCAGATGTGGTAATTGATAGTAGTAATGCTCCAGAAGTTACGTCACAATTAGTAGAAAAAATATGGAATGAGAGATTATTATAAAGGGTTGATAATTCATGTCTAGTTTGATGAGTGAGGGGATACACCATCAAGTAAATATTAAGACAAAACGTAAGATGAGTTTTTGGAAAAAATTACTGCTAATGATTTTAGTATTAGCTAGTTTAAGTTATTTTATTTGGCAAAATGAGGATTTTCAACGAAAATATTTATATCCATATGATTATCAAGATACAATAAACTTTTATGCAGATAGATATGAAGTAGATAGAAATTTAGTGGCAAGTGTTATTTTAGCGGAAAGTAAATTTCGTCAAGATGCTACTTCTGTCCATGGGGCTAGAGGTCTTATGCAAATCATGCCAGAAACTGCCAGTTGGATTGCTACACAAATAGAAGATGATAGTTTTTCTGTAGATAAATTGTATAATGTGAATATAAATATAAAATATGGTACATGGTACTTATCTGAATTGCAGACAGAATTTGAAGGCAATGAAGTATTAGCTCTTGCAGCTTATAATGCAGGTAGAGGAAATGTATATGAATGGATGGAAAAATATCATTGGGGTATAGATTTTAAAGATTATACCAAAATACCTTTTCCTGAGACAAGAGAATATGTAAAACGTGTACTAGAAAATAAAAAACATTATAATAAGTTATATAAATAAAGAAGGCTATATATTATGAATAAATCATGATATATAGCTTTTTTATTTATATAATTTATTAGTATTTACTTTTTATTATTTTAGTGTTATATTATATATAAGATATAACGTAGGATGTATAACGTAAAACGAAGGAGGAATTAAAATGAAAATAGGATTAGTTTATACAGGTGTAACACCAGAACTAATTGAATTAGTAGAAAGAGAAATAAGAAAACAATTAGGTAGTAATATTGAATTATTGAGTTATAAAGATCCCTCAATAATATCAGAAGTTGTGGAAAATAATTATGTAACAGCTAATCCAACTGCTAGATTAGTAAAAATGTTTATGCAGGCTGTACAAGATGGAGTAGATATTATTTTAAATAATTGTTCTTCAGTAGGAGAAGTTGTAGATGCTTGTCAAGATTTAGCAAAATATATTGGTGTACCAATTATTCGTATTGATGAAGAGATGTGTAGAGAAGCTGTAAGATGTGGAAATAAAATTGGTGTAATGGCAACACTTGAAAGTACACTAAATCCAACTAAAAATACAATATTACATGTAGCTAGAGAGATGGGAAAACAAGTTGAATTAGTTGATGTTTTAGTTGAAGGCGGGTTTGGTTTAAATCAAGAAGAATTTAAAGAATTAATGACTAAATATGCAGGTGAAATAGCAGACAAAGTAGATGTTATTTTGTTTGCTCAAGGTTCAATGGCTTATTGTGAAGAGTATATTCATGAAAAATATCAAAAAATGGTATTATCTAGTCCAAGATTTGGGGCAAGAGCATTAAAAGAAGCAATTATAAAAAAGGGAATAAAATGATTTATAATTTGTAAGGTAACTTAAGGAGGGAAAATTATGATTAGCAAAATAATATCATTTTGTTGTATTGCATTACTATCAATATTTATAAGTGGTTGCGGAACTAGTAATCAAGATAAAATTGTATTAAAAATGACACATACACAGAATCCTGGTTCAATTAGTGATTTAACAGCACAACATTTTAAAAAATTATTAGAAGAAAAAAGTAATGGTCGAATAACAGTAGATATTTTTTCAAATTGTGGATTATCTGGTGGAGATTTAACAAAAGCTATTGAATTGGTTCAGGCAGGTAATATAGATATTCATTCTTGTGCGCCAGCTAATATTGCTAATTATGATAAACGTTTTTATTCTTTCTGGTTACCATATTTATTTTCTAATCAAGAAGAATTATTGCAATTTTGTGCTAGCCCTAAAGTGCATAAAGAGGTTAATAATTGGTGTAATGATTTAGAAATGGAAATGTTAGGTTTAAATAATGCAGGTGCTAGACAAATTTCTAATAGTAAAAAACCAATAGAAGTTCCAGATGATTTATATGGTATGAATATACGTGTACCTGGTGCTAATATTTTTATAAATTTATATCGTGATTATTTTAAAGCAAATCCAACAGCAATGGATTTTTCAGAGGTATATACAGCACTTCAGCAAGGTACTATTGATGGACAAGAAAATCCTGTAGCAGTATTTCAATCATCTAAATTTGATGAAGTACAAAAATATTTAACATTATGGGATGGAGTATATGATACTACAATATGGGTTATGAGTTCAGCTAGTTTAGAAAAGCTTTCACCAGAGGATCAAGAAATTGTACGAATTTGTGCTAATGAAGCTTTAGAATGGGGAAATAATTATTTAGCAAATAATGAAGCTAAAATTATTGAAGATTTAAAAGCTAATGGTGTAGAAGTTAATCAATTAACACCAGAACAGAAAGCTGTATTTAAAGAAAAATCGGCAGGAATATATGAAGAATATAGACAAATTGTTGGCGATAGTGTAATTGATTTATTTACAAAAGATTATAAAGAGTAGAAAGAAGGCACATTGACATGAAGAAATTATGGAATAATTTTGAGGATTATTTATGTGCTATAGCATTAATAATAATGTGTTTAGTTACTTTTATAAATGTTTTTTCTAGAAAAGTAACATGGCTGAATTTATCTTTTACACAAGAATTAGTTACTACAATGTTTGTTTGGGTATGTTGTTTGGCAGCAGCTAGTGCATTTAAGACAGATTCACATATGGGTTTTGCGTATTTTACAAATAAATTGACTGGCAATATTAAGTTTGTGCATAGATATTTACGTATAATCTTATGTATGATAAATTATGGAATTTGGTTATATTTTGGATTTGAAATGGTATATCGTCAATATCATTATGGATTATTAACAGGAGTACTAGAAATGCCAAGTTGGTTAATAGGCATAGCTATTCCAGTATCAGCTATATTATCAATTATCCGTTTATTAGAATATGAATTCAAATGGAAAGGTAATAAGGAGGAATATTAAATGGTAGAATTAATTTTATTTGGCAGTTTAGCTGTTATGATTTTTATTAATATTCCTATTGCTATAGGATTAGGTTTAGCCAGTATTGCTACATTAATTTATGTAGGTAGTCCTCTTGGTGTAGTACCTTCAATGATGCAAGCTACAGTGCAAAAATTTGCATTACTTACAATACCGTTATTTATTTTAGCTGGTGCTATTATGGATAAAGGTGGTATATCTCGTCGATTAATTAATTTAGCTAATAGTATGATTGGTTCAGTACATGGAGGTCTTGGTTATGTAGCGGTAATTGCTGCTATGTTTTTTGCAGCAATTTCTGGTTCAGGAACAGCTACAGTAGCAGCTATGGGGTCTATTTTAATTCCTGCTATGGCAAAACAAGGGTATGATAGAGGTTTTGCAAGTGCATTATCAGCAATTTCTGGTTCAATGGGCACAATTATACCTCCTAGTATAACTTTTATTATTTATGGTATGATAACAGGCGAATCAATTGGAGATTTGTTTTTAGCGGGGATAGTACCTGGTATTGTTTTTGGTTTGATTTTATGTATCTTAGTATTTGTAGTATCTAAAAAAAATGACTGGAAAAGTGAAGATGCTAAGGCTTCTTTGAATGAAATTGGAAAGGCTTTTTTTGATGCGCTTTGGGGTCTTTTAAGTCCAGTTATTGTTTTAGGTGGTATATATACAGGTCTTTTAACTCCGACTGAAGCAGCGGCAGTAGCTGTTATTTATAGTTTTATTGTTGGTGCTTTTATTTATAAAGAATTAACTTTAAAAACATTTTGGGAAGCATTGTTTTCTACGGGAAAAACTACAGGGATTATTTTATTAATCATTATGAATGCTGGTATTTTTTCATGGGTATTAACTCAACAAGGTATAGCGCCACGCCTTACTGAAATGGCTTTAGAGCTTACAACAAATCCATATATTATGTTACTTATTATTAACTTTGTATTTTTATGTGCAGGTTGTGTAATGGATAATACATCAGCATTATTTATTCTTGTACCAATAATTTTACCAATAGCACAAGCTTTAGATATAAATTTAATTCATTTGGGTGTTGTATTAGTATTAAATTTGTCTATTGGACAAGTTACACCACCTGTAGGACCAAATCTTTATGTAGCAGCAGATATTGGTAAAGTAACATTTGAAAATATTTGTCGAAGAATATTGCCAATGTTAGGAGTATCTTTAATTGCGTTATTATTAGTAACATTTATTCCATGGTTATCTACTTGTTTAATAAAATAAGATAAATGCTATCTACATATTCTCTACAATTAAGAATAAGGATTTTATGATATAATTGAATTTAAGATACAACAGGAGGATAGATTATGGTAGAGAAAAGTATTTTTAAGGAAATTGGAACAAAATCCGTTGTAGAGCAAATTGTAGATAGTATTGTAAATGCCATTATTGAAGGTGAATTAAAACCGGGTGATAAAATTCCTACAGAAACAGAACTTTGTAATTCAATGAATGTAGGCAGAAATTCTGTTAGAGAAGCTATTAAAATTTTAGTAGCATATGGAGTTTTAATTATAAAACGTGCAGAGGGAACTTTTGTAACAAAAGGATATAATAGTAAAATGTTATATCCTGTATTATATGGGATTATTTTGCAAAAGAATGCTGCTAATCAAGTTATTGAATTACGTAAAATAATTGATGATGGTATATTGCATTTAGTTATTCAAAAAATGAAGGATAAATCAGAATTGAATAGTGCACGTAAAGTTATTACAGATTTGCGAAAAGATATAGATGAGAATGGTGTTGATGCATTAAAAATCTTTAATGCGGATATAGCTTTTCATGATGCTTTATTAGAAATAACAGAAAATGATTTATTGCGTGGTATAGGTTCATATGTAAATTTAATTACTAAAAAAACACGTATAGAGGCTATAAAAAAATTTATAGCTAATAAAGATGTAGATAGATTTTTTATTTTGCATGAAGAAGTATTAAATATTTTAGAAAATAGATTAGTTGAAAAAATAGATGATGCAATAAAATCGCATTATATTTATTGGTCAACCGTAAAGTAGGTGTTAAAATGGATAAAGTTATGGTATCAGTAGCTCCAGTATCAGCTACTGATAAAAATATTATTCCTGAAAAAATAGCTCAAGATGTTATTGATTGTTGGAAAGCTGGAGCAGCTATGGTACATTTGCATGTACGAGATAAATTTGGCAATTTAACTACAAATATGAGTGTACTGAATAAAACATTAGAACTTATTCGAAAAGATAGTAATATTATTATTGAAGTATCTACAGGAGGAGTATCTAATCTTACGATAAAAGAACGATGTGTGCCATTATATTCAAAATTAGTAGAAGTTTGCTCTTTAAATGTAGGTTCTACTAATTTAGGAAAAGCAGTATATTGTAATCCTATAGATGATGTAAAATATTGTGTTCAAGAAATTTTAAAAACAAAAAAAATACCAGAAGTAGAAGTTTTTGAAATTGGACATACGTATACTATGGAAGATTTAATGAAAGAATATAATTTTATAAAACCTGTATTATTTAGTATAGTGTTAGGTCATAAGGGAGAGGCACCAGCAACACCAAAGGCTTTATTTAATATGATTAGTATGATACCAAAAGAAGCTGTTTGGGGAATAACTCATGCTAATAGACGAGATTTTGGTATTATTGCAGCAGCATTAGGTATGGGAGCTAAAACAGTACGTATAGGTTTTGAAGATAGTAATTATATTGATAACATTAATCAAGTAGATACTAATCTGCCACTTGTGGAAAAAACAGTGAGATTAATAAAATCTATGGATAAAGATATCATGACTCCAGATGAAGCTAGAAGATATTTTAAAATAAAAGGATAGATGAATAAATGTGTAAACAAAATTCGCTAAATAGTAAAATATTAACATCATACAAAGTACCTTCTAATATAGAATTCATAAATGAGCTGTTAAAAAAAGAAGTAGCTAATAATAAACATAAAATAATTGTTTTAGATGATGATCCTACAGGTGTGCAGACAGTACATGATATATCTGTATATACAAATTGGGATTATGATAGTATATATCAAGGTTTTGCTGAAAAAAATAAAATATTTTATATTTTAACTAATTCAAGAGCTTTTACAGAAGAACAAACAATTAAAGTTCATCAAGAAATAGCTAGAAATATTATTAAAGTAGCAAAAGAACAGCAAAAATCATATATAATTGTAAATAGAAGTGATTCGACATTAAGAGGTCATTATCCTTTAGAAAATAAGGTATTGAAAAATGTTATCGAATTTGAAGATGATATTAGTATTGATGGAGAAATCTTATGTCCTTATTTTAAGGAAGGTGGAAGATTTACGATTAATAATATTCACTATGTTAAGTATGATGGTGAATTAATACCAGTAGGACAAACTGAGTTTGCTAGAGATAAGACTTTTGGATATAAATCATCTGATTTAAGATGCTATATAGAAGAAAAAACAAAAGGTGAATATAAAGCAAATGATGTGGTGGTTATTTCTTTAGAGGAATTGCGTGATCAAAATTTTAATCAAATAACAAAAAAATTATTATTTGCAAAAAATTTTACTAAAATTATAGTTAATGCAATTGATGCTTGTGATTTAAAGATATTTGTAATTGCTTTGTATCGAGCAATAAATCAAGGAAAGAATTTTACTTTTAGAACAGCAGCAGGATTGGTCAAAGAGTTAGCTGGTATTAGTGATAAAGCATTATTGACTAGAAAAGATCTAATAACAGAAGATAATGGACATGGTGGAATTGTCATAGTTGGTTCACATACAACTAAAACAACAAAGCAATTAGAACTTTTAAAAGATATTAAAGAGTTGGAATTTATAGAATTTAATTCTGATTTAGTATTGGATGAAGAGGCGTTTAATATAGAAGTTAAACGTGTAATAAATTTAGAAGAAAAAATGATTGCTTTAGGTAAAACAGTAGTAGTATATACTAAGAGAAAATTATTAACTTTAAAAGATGATACGAAAGAAAAAGCTTTAATACGCTCGGTTAAAATTTCAAGTGCAGTACAATCTTTAGTAGGAAATTTATCTATAGTACCAACTTTTGTTGTAGCTAAGGGTGGAATTACTTCTAGTGATATAGGTACAAAAGCTTTAAATGTAAAAAAAGCATTTGTTTTAGGACAAATTCAACCAGGTATACCAGTATGGCAGACTGATAATGGTAGTAAATTTAAGAAAATACCATATATTATTTTTCCAGGTAATGTAGGAGATATAGATACTTTACGTAAAGTAGTATTAACTTTAATAGAAAAATAAATTTAATGTGTTATGTATTAGTAATGATATATAACACATTTTTTATAGATAATAGAGGTATAAATATGTTAGTAAATTTAAAAGAAGTATTAAAAATAGCACAGAATGAAAATATAGCTATTGGTTCATTTAATATTTATAATTTAGAAACGATTTTAGCATTAAAAGAGGCAGTATTAAAAACTAAGAAACCTGTAATTGTAGCTTTTGGGGAAAATTATATAAATTATGTGCCAATGAAGGTAATATCTGATAGTGTAAAAACTATATTTAATAATATAGATATTCCTATAGTGTTACATTTGGATCATGCTAAAAATATAGAAACAATAAAAAAAGCTATAGATTATGGATTTACTTCGGTTATGTATGATGGTTCAAAATTGTCATTAAAAGAAAATATTATTAATACTAAAAAAGTTATTGAAATAGCACATAAAAAAAATATAAGTGTAGAGGGTGAATTAGGATATTTAAATAATGAAGATGGCACAGGAAAAATTATTTCAAAATATACGAATGAAATAGAAGCTAAGAAATATGTTGAAGATACTAAAGTAGATGCTTTAGCTATTGCTATAGGTAATGCACATGGAATATATATGACTAAACCTAGCTTAAATTTTAAACAATTGGAGATTTTAAATAAAATAGTTACTTGTCCTCTAGTATTACATGGTTCGTCAGGTATTCAAAAAAACGATTTGCAAAAAGCCATAGATTTAGGAATTAGAAAATTTAATATTAATACAGAAGTATCAAATACAGGGGTAAAAACAATTAGAGAATATTTACTTAAGTATCCTGAAAATAAAAAATTAAATTTAAGATTAGAAACTGTATTAGAAGAAGCTCGTAAACAAATGACTGAAAAAATAATAAATTATATAAATATATTTAATAAAAAATAAATGTAAATATTTGGTATAATATTTATAGAAGATATGCAGGCATTTTTATTTGACAGGATTACTAGTTTATGATAGTATTTGAGTAATAAAAATATAGCCCTTTAAAAAAATCCAGCGAGGTTGAAAGGGAGCACTATATATCTTTATATTGCGCTATCAGTAGCTTTCTTATGCCTTCGCATAGGAAGGCTTTTTTTGATTTTGGGTTTCATTTAAAGTGCGAAGGAGTGACTATGTTGAGTAGAAACAGCGTTTCATTACGTGGTAAAAATATTCTTGGATTAGAATATTTTTCTCCGGAAGAAATCGAATTAGTGTTGGACACAGCAAAAGAAATGAAAAATATCATTCATCGTGATATTAAAAAATTACCAACATTAAGAGGAAAATCAGTTGTTACTTTATTTTATGAACCAAGTACAAGAACACGTACTTCGTTTGAATTAGCAGGCAAATATCTAAGTGCAGATGTAGTAAATATTACATCTAGTACAAGTAGTATTGTTAAAGGTGAAAGTCTTCGCGATACACTACTTACACTTGAAGATATGGGCGTTGATGCTATTATCATGCGTCATAGTGCCGAAGGTGCAGCTGAATATGCAACTAAAGTTGTAAGCCCAGTTATCATAAATGCAGGGGACGGAGCACATGCACATCCATCTCAAGGATTATTGAATTTATTCACAATTAGACAACATAAAGGAACTTTAAAAGGTTTAAAAGTTGCTATTATTGGGGATATACTTCATAGCCGTGTAGCTCGTAGCGATATTTGGGGTATGAGAAAAATGGGCATAGAAGTTCATCTTGCAGGTCCAAAAACATTATTACCAAGATATTTAGCTGAAGAACCTGGCATTTTTGTACATGACCGTGTGGAAGATGCAATTAAAGATGCTGATGTAATCAATGTTTTACGTATTCAACTTGAACGTATGAAATCAGGTTTATTCCCATCTCTTCGTGAATATGCACGTATCTTTGGCTTGAATAAAGAACGTTTAGCTTTAGCTAAAAAAGATGTATTAATTCTTCATCCAGGTCCAATGAATAAAGGTGTGGAAATTTCTCCAGAAATTGCTTATGGTTTAAATTCTGCAATTCAAGACCAAGTACAAAATGGTGTTGCTGTTCGTATGGCTTTATTAACTCTAACTTTAACAGGAGGAAAAGACAATGAAATTACTGATTAAAGGTGGACGAGTTATAAATCCTGGCAAAGATTTTGATGCTGTCAGTGATGTCCTTGTAGAAAATGGTAAAATCGTAGCTATTGGTGAAAATTTAGAAGCTAGTGATGCAAAAGTAATAGATGCTAAAGGCAAAGTAGTAGCTCCAGGCTTTATTGATATGCACACTCATCTTCGTGAACCTGGTCAAGAAGCTAAAGAAGATTTTGCTTCTGGCTCTAAAGCTGCTGCTGCTGGCGGATTTACAACAGTTGCAACAATGCCAAATACAAAACCTGTAGTAGATAATGCAATCTTAGTAAATGGATTAAAACAACGTGCTCAAGATGAAGGTATAGTGCATATTGAAGTTATTGGTGCACTCACTAAAGGGCAAGAAGGAAAAGAATTAGCAGAAGTCGGCGATATGGCACAAGCTGGTGCTGTAGCTTTTTCTGATGATGGTCACTTTGATAATAATTGCAAATTAATGCTTAATGCATTTGATTATTTAAGAACTTTTGATAAAGCAATTATGTCTCATGCAGAAGAAACAAGTCTTGTAGCAGAAGGTGTAATGAATGAAGGTCATCGTTCTGCTATGCTTGGTATGAAAGGTAGACCAACAGTAGCAGAAGATATCGCAGTAATGCGTGAAATTTTGTTAGCTGAATATGCTGATGCATGGGTGCATATCTCTCATATTAGTTCTAAAAATGCAATTGATATGGTTCGTCAAGCTAAAAAACGTGGTGTGAGAGTTACAGCAGAAGTAACACCTCATCATTTAACTATGACTGATGAAATGGTAGACCCAACAGATTCTTCAACAAAAGTAAATCCACCGCTTCGTGGACAAGCTGATGTAAATGCAGCTCTTGAAGGATTAAAAGATGGTACTATTGATATCATTGCAACAGATCATTCACCACATGCTCAAGAAGAAAAAGACCGTGAATATAAATTCGCTCCAAGTGGTTTCCCAGGTCTTGAAACTGCACTTGGCGTATTATTAACAGATTTATATCATAAAGATTTAATTTCTTTAAATGAGCTTGTAGCTAAAATGAGTTATATGCCAGGTAAATTATTCTTCGATGGTAAACGTGGTATCTTAGAAGAAAATGCTATGGCAGATATAACTATTTTTGACCCAGAACTTGAATGGACAGTAGAAAAAGAAAAATTCTACACAAAAGGTTCTCATAGTCCATTTGTAGGTCGTACATTAAAAGGTAAAGCCGTTATGACTATTGTTGAAGGCAATATTGTAATGGATAATGGTGAAATTATAGCTTAATAATTTGGAGGTGCTCTTTTGAAAGGCAAATTAGTATTAGAAGACGGAGCAGTTTTTTATGGAGATATGCTTGATGAAAGACCTGTTTTAGGTGAAGTTGTATTCAATACTGGTATGACAGGTTATCAGGAGATTTTAACTGACCCATCTTATTGCAGTCAAATCGTTACACTCACTTACCCATTAATCGGTAACTATGGTGCAGCAAAAAAATTCAATCAATCTCGTAAATGTTTCTTCAATGGTTTTATCATTGGCGAACTTTGTGATATTGGTAGCAACTGGCAAAAAGAAGAAGAATTAGCTGAATTCTTAAAAGCACAAGATATTCCTTGCTTATATAATGTAGACACTCGTGCTGTTACTCGTCATATTCGTTCTTTAGGTGCTATGAAAGGTGTTCTTGTACCTGAAACTGCAACTCAAGAAGAAATTGACGCTTTAATGAAAAATGAAATTCCAAAAGAAGTAGTAAAAATTGTTACTACACCAAAAACTTATAAAATGGAAAATCCAGGCGGTCCACATGTTGTAGTTATGGACTTTGGTATAAAACAACATATTTTAGATTCTCTTCATGGCATTGGTTGTGATTTAACAATCGTTCCAGCTGATACTAAAGCTGATGAAATCATGGCTTTAAATCCAGATGGTATCTTCTTATCCAATGGCCCTGGGGATCCAAAAGATTTACCAGAAATCATTGAAGTAGTACGTGAAATTGCAGGTAAAAAACCTACATTTGGTATTTGTCTTGGTCATCAGTTATTATCCTTAGCTTTTGGTGCAGACACTTATAAATTAAAATTCGGTCATCGTGGTTCCAACCAACCAGTTAAAAACTTACTCACTGGTAGAGTTCATATTACATCTCAAAACCACGGTTATGCTGTAGATGAAGAATCTTTAAAAGGATTGCCACTTGAAGTAACACATAGAGCTGTAAACGATGGTACAGTAGAAGGTATTCGTCATACACAATTACCTATTTTCTCTGTACAATATCATCCAGAGGCTTCACCAGGTCCAGATGATAATAGATATTTATTTGACCAATTTTGGGCAATGCTTCAGAAAGGGGAATAATTAAGTGCCAAAAAAACAAAATCTAAAAAAAGTAATGGTTATCGGTTCTGGTCCTATTATCATTGGTCAGGCTGCTGAATTTGACTATGCAGGTACACAGGCTTGCCGTGCATTAAAAGAAGAAGGACTTGAAGTTGTACTTGTAAACAGTAACCCTGCTACAATTATGACAGATAAAGATATCGCTGACCGTGTATATATAGAACCTCTTACAGTTGAATTTTTAGATGAAATTTTAGCAAAAGAACGTCCAGATGGTTTACTTGCAACATTAGGTGGTCAGGCTGGTCTTAACCTTGCTGTAAAATTATCTGAAGCAGGTCTTTTAGAAAAATATAATGTTGAACTTTTAGGTACTTCTTTGGAAGCTATTGAACGCGCTGAAGACCGTGAGCTTTTCAAAGAAACTATGCAAAAATTAGGTGAACCAATTCCAGAAAGTACAATCGTTGATGATGTAGCTTCTGCTGTAGATTTTGCAAATCAGATTGGTTATCCTATCATCGTACGTCCAGCATATACTCTTGGTGGTACTGGCGGCGGTATTGCAGAAAATGAAGAAGAATTAATTGAAATCGTTATTCGCGGTTTAAAATACAGTATGATAGGTCAAGTACTTATCGAACGTAGTGTTGCTGGTTGGAAAGAAGTAGAATACGAAGTTATGCGTGACTCCAACGATAACTGTATCGTAGTCTGCAACATGGAAAACCTTGACCCAGTTGGTGTGCATACAGGTGATAGTATCGTAGTTGCACCATCTCAGACACTTACTGACCATGAATATCAAATGCTTCGTAGTGCATCTTTACGTATTATTCGTGAACTTGGTATCGAAGGTGGATGTAATGCACAGTTCGCATTAGATACAAAATCCAATCAATATTATGTAATCGAAGTTAACCCACGTGTTAGCCGTTCTAGTGCGCTCGCTTCTAAAGCTACTGGTTATCCAATTGCTAAAGTTTCCGCTAAAATTGCTATCGGTTATACTTTAGACGAAATCACAAATGCAGTAACTAAGAAAACAAAAGCTTGCTTTGAACCTTCCTTAGATTATTGCGTAGTTAAATTCCCTCGTTGGCCATTCGATAAATTCGTATATGCTGACCGCACTCTTGGTACACAGATGAAAGCAACAGGTGAAGTTATGTCTATCGACCGTTGCTTTGAAGGTGCATTATTAAAAGCAGTACGTTCTCTTGAAATCGGTGTAAATCGCTTACACATTGATAAAATTGATACTTGGAGCGATGAAGAACTTAAAAATCATTTATCTCGTATCAATGATGAACGTTTATTCGTTATCGCTGAAGTATTACGTCGTGGTATTTGCGATATTGATGAAATCAATGCAGTTACAAAAATTGATAAATGGTTCTTACGTAGAATTAAAAATATCACAGATACGGAAATTGCACTTGCAAAAGACGGCTTAACAGAAGAAAACTTACGTCGTGCAAAACGCTATGGTTTAGCAGACCGTTCTATTGCTGAAATTGTAGGCAAAGAAATGAATGAAGTTCGCAACATGAGAAAAGATATTAATCTTTTACCTTGCTATAAAATGGTTGATACTTGTGCTGCTGAATTTGAAGCTGCTACACCATATTATTACTCTACATTCCATGCTCAAGAAGATGAAGTACAGACTACAAACAAACGTAAAGTAATCGTTTTAGGTTCTGGTCCAATCCGTATTGGTCAGGGTGTAGAATTTGACTATTGTTCCGTTCATTCTGTATGGGCACTTCGCAAAATGGGTATTGAAGCAATCATCATCAACAATAACCCAGAAACAGTAAGTACAGACTTTGATATTTCCGATAGACTCTATTTTGAACCACTTACAACAGAAGATGTTTTAAATATCATTGATAAAGAACAGCCAGAAGGTGTTATCGTTCAGTTCGGTGGTCAGACTGCAATCAATCTTGCAGCATCTTTAAAAGCTGCTGGCGTAAAAGTATTCGGTACATCTGTTGATGATATCGACCGTGCTGAAGACCGTGAACGTTTTGATGAAGTATTAGAACAGACTAATATCGCAAGACCTCAAGGTGCTAGCGTAACAAATGTTGAAGATGCAGTAAAAGCAGCTGAAAAAATCGGATATCCTTCTATGGTTCGTCCATCTTACGTACTTGGTGGTCGTGCAATGGAAATCGTATATAATGAAGATGAATTACGCGATTATATGAACCGTGCCGTAAAAGTTACACCAGATCATCCTGTACTCATCGACCATTATATGCAAGGTACAGAAGTAGAAGTTGATGCTATTGCTGATGGTGAAACAGTAGTAATTCCAGGTATCATGGAACATATCGAACGTGCTGGTGTTCACTCTGGAGATAGTATTGCGGTATATCCTCCACAGACTTTATCTTCTAAAGTAATCTTCACTATCATTGACTATACAAAACGTCTTGGTTTAAATCTTAATGTTAAAGGTTTATTAAATATCCAATACGTTGTAGTAAATGATAATGTATATGTAATCGAAGTAAATCCTCGTTCTAGCCGTACTGTACCATTCTTAAGTAAAGTTACAGATATCAATATGGTAGAACTTGCTACTCGTGCAGCATTAGGTGAAAAACTTACAGACCTTGGTTTAAAATCTGGTCTTGTAGAACCAAAACCATATGTAGCTTTAAAAGCTCCTGTATTCTCCTTTGCTAAGATGCAAGATGTAGATATTTCCCTTGGGCCTGAAATGAAATCCACAGGTGAAGTAATGGGTATTGACTACCATTATGCACGTGCTTTATATAAAGCTATCACAGGTGCAGGTATGAATATTCCTCATGAAGGAACAATTCTCTTCACTGTAGCTAATAAAGACAAAGAAGAAATGAAACAATTAGGTAGAGCTTTTGCTGAACTTGGTTTCAAAATTGCAGCTACAGAAGGTACAGCTAAAGCATTAAAAGAAGTAGGCGTAGAATCTTCTATCGTATATAAAGTTCATGAACGTGGACAAAATGTAGGCAGTGATCGTAGCAGCGATATCATTAAAATGATTAAAGCTGGCGGTATTAATATGGTTATTACTACACAAACTCCAGGTCAGAAATTCGCTAAAGATGGTTTCAGAATTCGCCGTGCTACTGTAGAACATGGTATTGCATGTCTTACATCTTTAGATACTGCTTGGGAAGTATTGCGTGTATTGAGCTTCATTCGTGAACGTCGCTTAGTATATTCTTTAGCACTTCAAGATTATATTGGTCGTGGCGATGAACTAGCATAATTTAACGTAAAATTTATACGCCGATAGGATTTCTTATCGGCGTATATTTGTAAAAATACACATTGCAATGTCGAGTTTATATTGTTGGATAATTGTAGTAAATTCAATTAAATGATAACGAGGTATTTTTATGGTAAAAGATAAATTAATCGTTGCTCTTGATTTCCATACAAAAGAAGATGCGCTTGCTTTAGTTGATAAATTAGGCGATAGTGTTGTTTTCTATAAAGTAGGAATGGAATTATTCTATAGAGTAGGTTCATCTATTATTGAAGAATTGAAAAAACGCAATAAAAAAATCTTTTTAGATTTAAAATTGCATGATATTCCAAACACAGTAGCACAAGGATTATGTTCACTTTTATATCAAGGTGTAGACATTATGAATGTTCATGCTTCAGGTGGATACACTATGATGAAAACAGCAGCAGATACAGTGCGTGCTGAAGCTAAAAAAATGGGTATTGAAGCACCAAAAATCATTGCTGTAACGATTTTAACAAGCATCAATGAAGCTGATTGGGAAGGTCTTGGTCAAACTGCTTCTATAAAAGACCAAGTAATTCGCTTAGCAAAACTCACTAAAGAAGCTGGACTTGATGGTGTAGTAGCATCACCACAAGAAGCAAAATTCATTCGTGAAGCTTGTGGCGAAGATTTCCTTATCATAACACCAGGTGTGCGTCCTGCTGGTGCTTCTATTGATGACCAAAGTAGAATTGCAACTCCAGCTAGAGCTTTAGCAGATGGTGCTACTCATCTTGTTGTAGGCAGACCAATAAGAGCAGCTCAAAATCCAGTAGAAGCTGCTGAAAATATATTAAAAGAAATGGAGAATGCTTAATCATGACTGAACAAGAAGTAAAAGAATTATTAATAAAAACTAATGCTATTATGGAAGGTCATTTCCTTTTAACTTCTGGACTTCATAGCCCAATGTATGTAGAAAAATTCAATGTATTACAGCAACCAAAATACACAGAACAGCTTTGCAAAGCACTTGCTGAATATTTTGCTGATAAAAATATTGATACTGTAGTAGGCCCTATGACTGGTGGTATTTTACTTGCTCATGAAGTTGGTAAAGCACTTGGTACAAGAGCTATTTTCACAGAACGTGTTGATGGTAAAATGACTTTTCGTCGTGGTTTTAGCTTAAAACCAGGTGAAAGAGTTGCTATTGTTGAAGATATCGTTACAACTGGTGGTTCTGTAAGAGAAGTTATTGATGTAGTAAAAGCTGAAGGTGCTATTCCAGTAGGTGTAGGTCTTCTTGTAGATAGAAGCGGTGGTAAAGCTACATTTGAAGATGTTCCTGCTCATGCACTTTTACATCTTGATGTTACAACTTATAAACCAGAAGAATGCCCACTTTGCCATGACAATGTACCTATGACAAAACGTGGTCGTACTGGTAAATAATTTTTAATGAAAAAAGAACAATTAGAAAAAGTCCAGGCTGAAGTTTCGGTCTGGACTTATTTGCAATCTTTACCACCTGAGAAAAATAATTTTAAATTAAAAATATTGATGCAAGAAGTGGCTGATACGTTTTTAATTTATAGTTATGAAAATGATGATTTAAAACGAAAAACAACGATTTATTATCATGAAGAAACAAAAGAATATAAACTGTTGGTAACTATTGGGCTTACGGAATTTTGTGCTATAGAGTATATTTCTGAAAGTCTTGATAAACTGGAAAGAATTCTAAAAGAGCGATTTGATAATCTATTAGGAGATATTTCTCATTTTAAGAGAGAGCATATAAGTTCTATTATTGAAGATAAAGCTATTATGGATTGGGAATATATTGATAATTTACCAAAAGAAATAGATGGTTTTAAATTATTTATCAATCCTAAAGAGCCTGTGAAGATAATAAATGGTTCATATATTATCATTGATTATTGTGACTTTAGTAAAGAAAGTAATTTTATTATTTATTACAATGTTTTTAGAGATGAATTTTTTGGTGAAGCACGTTTGCATCGTATACCAGAGGTAACGTATGAATATGATTGTTCAGAGTTAAAAGATTTAGAATCACTTTTAGCAAAGAACTTGCAAGCGACTTTGCATAAAATTCGTGAGCGTATATAAGAGATATCGAAGGGTATCTCTTTTTTTTATATATAACAATATGTAATAGAAAACCAAAAATAATGTAATTGTTTTTCAATAAATTAAAAATTTTTGAAAATTTTTTTTCGCCTTAGAAGGATTTAAAATTTTTATAAAGAATTAGTAATATATAAAGAATTAGTAATATATATAATTTCAGAAGGGTGGAATAAATATGGACGCACCAAATCCTGTATTAATTATGGTTATTAATATGACAATAGTATTTGTAGTATTGTACATTCTAGGCTTATTTATTAGGCTAATACATGTTATTGACCCTACAAGAATAAGAAAAGCTGAACCTAAAAAAGAAGAGGTAAAGCCAGTTGAGCAGGTTCAAGTCCCTAAAGATGATATGGCAGATAAAACTTTAGCAGCAATAATAGTTACTTCTTTAATGGCTTATGGATGTAAAGATTTTGAAATAAAATCAATAAGAAAATTATAGTATTATGCAATATAATCATAGAGCTATAAAGAAAGTATATAAAAGAATGGGAGGCATTATAATATGGATGCTTTTTTAGTGGCAATTCAATCTGTTTGGACAGATAGTGGATATGTAGCCTTGAACATGGGAAATATTACTATGATAGTAGTTGGACTTATTTTATTATATTTAGCAATTGGTAAAGGTTATGAACCTTTGCTTTTAACACCAATTGCATTTGGCTGTGTATTAGCAAATTTTCCAAATAATGGTTTCCACGAAGGTGTTATGTGGGCTATTGGTCAAGGTATTCAGATGGAAATTTTCCCACCACTTATCTTTTTAGGTGTAGGTGCAATGACTGATTTTGGACCACTTATTGCTAATCCTAATACATTGATGTTAGGAGCTGCTGCACAATTTGGTGTATTTGTGGCTTTAGGTGGAGCAATGTTACTTGGCTTTAATGTTCAAGAAGCAGCTTCCATTGGTATTATTGGTGGCGCTGATGGCCCTACAGCTATTTACTTAGCAACAAAATTGGCTCCAGATTTATTAGGTGCTATAGCAGTAGCAGCATATTCATATATGTCCTTAGTACCACTTATTCAACCACCTATTATGCGTTTATTTACAACTAAAGAAGAACGTGCTATAAAAATGGGTCAGTTAAGAGAAGTTACTAGATTTGAACGTATTGTATTCCCTATTATGGCTACAATCATTATAAGCTTATTATTACCACCTATTGCTTCTTTAATTGGTATGTTGATGCTTGGTAATTTATTCCGTGAATCTGGTGTTACAGATAGATTATCTGATACATCACAAAATGCACTTTGTAATATAGTTACTATTTTCTTAGCATTAGGTACAGGTCTTACAATGTCTGCTGATAAATTCTTGCGCTTACAGACTGTAGAAATTATTTTCTTAGGTTTAGTTGCATTTGCTGGTGGTACAGCAGCTGGTGTATTACTTGGTAAAGTAATGTGTAAATTGAGTGGTGGCAAAATTAATCCACTTATTGGTTCAGCAGGTGTATCCGCTGTGCCAATGGCAGCTCGTGTATCTCAAATTGAAGGTCAAAAAGCAAATCCTAGTAACTATTTATTAATGCATGCTATGGGTCCAAATGTTGCAGGGGTAATTGGTACAGCAGTAGCTGCAGGTACTATGCTTGCTATGTTCGGTGGCTGATAGAGATAAAGGAGTAATTGATAATGAAACAAAAAAGATATCATGTAATTGTAAGCGGTACAGAATTTTTTCTTGATGTAGAACAAATAGGTGGTACACAAGACGTTCCTATGATTGGTAGACAAGAAAATAATATAAGTTGGAATAGATATGGTAGAGAACATATTAATTCTTCACAGAAAAAATAGCTAATAATAAAATAAAAATATATATGCAATAAAAAAGGTAAGTTACTTAATATAATTAATAAAGCAACTTACCTTTTTTGTTTATATTTTTATATTTAATTAGAAGTGAAAATTTTATTATTTACCTTCAACAAAGTTTAAAGCATTTAATGTTTTTTGAGCAATACCATGCATTTTTTCAGCAGAGATAGAGCAAACTGCAATTCTTACACCGCGTTTTAATGGTACAGCGAAGATTAAATCGTCATGTAATTTATCGCAAACAGCAGCAGGATCGCTAGATGGAATGGATAAGAAGAAACCTGCTTTATAAGGTAATGCTTTAAGACCGCAAGCTTTTGCTTCTTCCATGAAAATTGCACCACGTTGTTTAATAGTTTGATAAATAGCATCGCGTTCTGCTTCAAATTGAGCAAGTAAAGTTTTATCTTGATCGATAGCAGCAAGTGTAGCCATAGCGCCACGGTTGATATTAGACCATGTAGCACGGCTTGTATATTTGCAGACATTTAAAAATTCAGTAGTAAGTTCTTTGCTAGAAGAAAGACCAACCATAGCACCAGTACGTTGACCATAAAGTGTATAACCTTTAGACATACTGAAAGCGAAAATAGTGAAGATATTTTCAGGAAGATTGGAGAATTTTCTCATGAATTTGCGACATTCATTTTTTTCACCGGCATAGTCGATGTAAGCGATATCTACAAGTAAAGTGATTTTTTTATTGCCACCTTTAGCATGTTCTTTACAAACATCAAGAACTTTATCCCAATCTTCTTCAGATAAGCTATATCCTGTTGGATTATGTGCAGGAGTATTGATGATGATAAGTAAGGAGTCTTGGTCCGCTAAAAGAGTATTTACTTTATCTGTGAAACTTTCAATATTATAGTTCATATTTTCATCGAAAAGTTCATATGTTTCTAATTTACGGCCAGCTTCTTGACATAAAACGTTATAAGTACCCCAATACCAATCAGAAGTTAAAACGCTATCGCCAATTTCAGAATAATTCCAAATGGTATTATGTATAGCACCAGTACCACCAGCAGTAGCAACAGCTTCAAGGTATCCATCTGGTTTATTATCAGCAAATGTAAGATTTTTTACAGCTTCAAGATATGCAGGAAGACCAATGATAGGAGCATAAGCAGCAAGTTCATTTGTAGGTAAGGAGCGAAGAACTTTTTCTACTGTAGGAATGCAAATAAGTTTGCCTTCGTCGTCCATAATAGCACCAATTGTACCATTAGTTACTTTGTTTGCTCCATATTTTTGAATAGCTTCATTGCAAGCAGCACTTGCACCAAAAATGACATCTTTCAAAACTTTTCCTGTACTATGAGATGCAACCATACTAAAACTCATATGTAAATTCCTCCTAAATATAAAAGACAAAATTTATTTGATTAATAACACTGTTAACTGGGAACTCTTATGATTATACTACAAATTGTAAATTTTTTTTATATATATCCATCATGTATACATGTATATTTTTTTATTCATTATGTTTTAAGTTAGTGGATTTATTCTAATTATAAATTGACTAAAGTTCTCAATAAATGTTATAATCAGCTTATTATCTGTTAACATGTAACAATTTTAAAACACAGATATAAAGATTATGTAATAAATATAAAATCAGGAGGCAAATAAATGGCAATTAAAAAATTTCCTATTTCTCAAGAAAGATTAGAAGAAATTATAAAAGAATATCCTACACCTTTCCATATTTATGACGAAAAAGCAATTCGAGCAAATCTTCGCCGTTTTAAGAAGGCTTTTGATTGGGCTCCTGAATTTAGAGAATATTTTGCAGTAAAAGCAACACCAAATCCTCGTATTTTACAGATTATGCAAGAAGAAGGAGCAGGTGCAGACTGTTCTTCTTTACCAGAATTATTACTTGCAGATGCGTCAGGTATTCATGGTGAAAAAATAATGCTCACTTCTAATGATACTCCAGCAGATGAGTTTCAAAAAGCTATTGAATTAGGTGCTATTATCAATTTAGATGATATTACACATATTGAATATTTAGAGAAAAATGCTGGTATGCCACAAGTTATGTCTTTTAGATATAATCCTGGTAACTTAATTGAAGGTAATGATATCATTGGTAAACCAGAAGAAGCTAAATATGGTTTGACTAAAGAACAGATGCTTGAAGCTTATAAAATAGCTATGGATAAAGGTGTTAAACGTTTTGGTCTTCATACAATGGTAATTTCCAATGAAACTAGACTTGAAGGTTTATTATTAAATGCTAAAATTGTTTTTGATTTAGCTGCTGAAATCGCAACTAAAATAGGTATCAAATTTGAATTCATTAATTTAGGTGGCGGTATTGGTATTCCTTATCGTCCTGAAGATAATGCTGTAGATTTAGAAGCATTAGGTGAAGGCGTGCATAAATTATATGATGAAATTTTAGTGCCAGCAGGTCTTACTACTACTGCTATTGCTTATGAATCAGGTCGTGCGATAACAGGCCCTTATGGTTATCTTGTATCTACTGTATTGCATCAGAAAAACACTTATAAAAATTATATTGGCTTAGATTCTTGCATGGCAAATTTAATGCGTCCAGCTCTTTATGGTTCTTATCATCATATCGTTGTTGTTGGTAAAGAAAATGAACCTTGTGATCATGTATATGATGTAACTGGTTCTTTATGTGAAAACAATGATAAATTTGCTATTGATCGTAAATTACCTAAGATTGATATTGGTGATCGCATTGTTATGTTTGATACAGGTGCACATGGTCATGCAATGGGCTTCAACTATAATGGTAAATTGCGCAGTGCTGAATTGTTATTACATGAAGATGGTTCTGTAGAATTAATTCGTCGTGCAGAAACAATTGAAGATTATTTTGCTACATTATATTATGATGGTTCCGTTTTAAAAAAATAATAGATAATAAATAAGTAAGATAAAAATAAAACCTCGTTAAAAGTTATCAGAAAGCTTTTAACGAGGTTTTATTATATAAATTTATTCGGATTTTGTTTGTGTATCGTTTGTAGATATTGGCTCTATTTTAGGTTGAGTGTGGTTTTCAATACAATCTTTGGTGATGATAACTTTTCTTGGTTCATCAGATTGAGGAATTTCATACATTATATCAAGCATAACATCTTCTAAGATACCACGAAGACTTCTAGCACCAGTTTTGCGTTCGATAGCTTTTTTAGCTACAGCTAAGAGTGCATCATGTTCAAATTCTAATTTTACTTTATCCATAGCTAATAATTCTTGATATTGGCGCACAGGTGCATTTTTTGGTTCAGTTAAGATTTTTAATAAATCATCTTCAGTGAGTTCTTCAAGTGTGCAGATAACAGGTAAACGACCGATAATTTCTGGAATGATACCGAATTTTATCAAATCTTCTGGGCGAACTTTATGGATTAAATCATTAAATACTGGTTTATCATTTTTAGTTTTAACATTTGCTCCAAAACCAATACCACTGTTATCTGTTTTTAAACGTTTGGCGATGATTTCTTCAATGCCAACGAATGCACCGCCAACAATGAATAATATATTAGTAGTATCTACTTTAATAGTAGGTGCTTCTGGATGTTTACGTTGTCCTTGAGCTGTGAATTCAACAACGCCACCTTCCATCATTTTTAAAAGACCTTGTTGTACACCTTCATGACCAGGGTCTGCTGTGATAGAGTTATTAGCACCAGATTTACGAGCAATTTTGTCAAATTCATCAAGATAGATTATACCATGCTCAGCTTTTTCAATATTTTTGTCGGCAGCATAGTAAAGATTTCTTACAGCAACTTCAACGTCAGAACCAACAAAACCTGCTTCTGTGAGGCTAGAAGCATCAGTTACAGCAAATGGAATATCTAAGAGTTTAGATAAATGTTGAAGCATAGCTGTTTTACCACAACCAGAAGGACCAAGCATAATTACATTAGATTTTTCGATATTCATATCGCGTTTATCATGAGTATAACCATATTTCATGCGTTTATAGTGGTTATATACAGCAACAGATAATATTTTTTTAGCGCGGTCTTGGTTGATGATATATTGATCTAAGATTTCTTTGATGACATGAGGTTTATTTTTAGCTAAGATATCATCAAGACTATTTACGAATTTGCGATTTTGAGATTTTTCATCACGTTTATCATGTTCAACAATATATCCATAAATATCTTTGATACAATTTTTACAGATAGCAAAACCTGTTTGAGGGTCATAAATAGGCATATCATATTGGGAACGTATAGTTATATTGCGTTTACAAAAACTACATACATGTTGCAAATCATTATTATTTTTCTTCATAAAAAACTTATCCCTTCTCTATTATCAAATAAAAACATTATATCAGATTTTATAATTAACTTATTTTATTATAAGTATTTACAACGATATTTGCAATTACTATTGATTGTTGATAAAAAATATTGTAAACTAATGTAGTTCGTATAACTAAAGCTTGCAAGTATGTCAAGTCTGTGATATAATCAATCAGTAAATGTCAGAGAGTGAGGTGCGACAGAATGAAACAAGGAATCCATCCTGATTATAAAGAAACTACAGTTATCTGTGGTTGTGGCAATACTTTTAAAACTGGCTCTGTTAAAGGTGAATTACGTGTAGACGTTTGCTCCAAATGTCATCCATTCTTCACTGGTCGTCAACGCGACATGGCAGCTGGTGGACGTATTGAAAAATTCAACAAACGTTATGGCAAAAAATAAAAATACGAATGCTAAGCAGAGCAGAAATGCTCTGCTTCATTTATATTTAAAAATAAATACTAATTATAGATTTATAATTAAATAAGGTAGGTGGATTTTAAGTGTCAGAAAAATTAATGGTAGGTGGACAAGCTGTAATTGAAGGTGTAATGATGCGTGGCCCTAAAAAAGTGGCAACAGCAGTAAGAGAACCTTCTGGCGTAATTACAGTTGATGTAAAACCAATAAATTCTCTAGCAGAAAAATATCCTATATTTAAAAAGCCATTTTTCCGTGGCATATTATCCTTAGGTGAGTCATTAGTTATGGGGCTTAAATCCTTAACTTATTCAGCACAGATGGCAGGAGAGGAAGAAGCAGATAAGCTTACAAATAAAGATATTGCAATTACTATGGTTATATCTTTATGTGCAGCTATTTTATTATTTGTAGTAATTCCTACAGCTTCTGTTAATTTGATTACTACAGATAGTCATGTGGTTATGAATTTATGGGAAGGATTAGTCCGCATGATTGTTTTCTTCTTATATATATATGGCATATCGAGAGCTAAAGATATTCAAAGAGTATTTCAATATCATGGCGCTGAACATAAAACAATTCATGCTTATGAAGCTGGCGTTGAATTGATACCAGAAAATGTACAGAAATTTTCTCGATTACATCCACGTTGTGGAACATCATTTTTATTAATTGTTATGATTGTCAGCATTTTTATGTTTTCTTTCTTAGGTTGGCCAAGCCTTTGGGAACGTATTATTTCTAGGGTTTTATTATTACCAGTAGTAGCGGGTATATCTTATGAATTAATTCGTTTTGCTGGTCGTTCTAAAAATAAAATAGTACATGCTATTTCTTTGCCAGGTTTGTGGTTACAGTATCTAACAACTAGAGAACCTGACGATTCAATGATAGAAGTTGCTGTAAAATCTCTAAAGGCTGCTATTGAAGTAGAAGAAACAGCAAAAGTAGAAACTAAAAATGATGATACTATAGATAAACAAGATTTAAATGATTTGAAAGTAAATGCTAGTATTTGATATAGTATTTTATTATAGAAATAAATAAATGTGTAAATTAAAATTAGCGGAAGGTTTTTATTAGCCTACCGCTAATCTTTTAGTTGAATAAAATTAATGAGGTGGAAAGGCATTGTTAGATAAGTTACAAGCAGTTGAAGATAAGTATTTAGAATTGGAATCTTTGATTAGTGACCCAGATATTATTGCAGATATGCCAAAATGGCAAAAATATAATCAAGAACATGCTGCACTTACTGAACTTGTGGATAAATTCCGTGAATACAAAAAAATATGCAAAACAATAGATGAAGATAAAGCTATGTTTGATGAAGATATAGATGATGATATGAGACATATGCTTGAAGATGAAGTAAAAGAATTATCTGCACGTAAAGAAGTATTAGAAGGCGAGTTTCCTATTTTATTATTGCCAAAAGATCCAAATGATAGTAAAAACGTTATCATGGAAATTCGTGGTGGTGTAGGTGGCGAAGAGGCTGCTCTTTTTGCTGGTGATTTATTCAGAATGTATTCTCGTTATGCAGAAATGCAGGGCTGGAAAGTTGAAATGCTTGATGCAAATCCTACAGAACTTGGCGGATTTAAAGAAGTATCTTTCTGTATCAATGGTTATGGTGCTTACAGTAAATTAAAATATGAAAGTGGTACTCATCGTGTACAGCGTGTACCACAGACTGAATCTTCTGGACGTGTGCATACTTCAGCCGTTACAGTAGCAGTTTTACCAGAAGTTGAAGATGTAGAAGTAGATATTAAAGCAAATGAATTGCGTATTGATACTTACTGTGCTAGTGGTGCTGGCGGTCAGTATGTAAACAGAACAGAAACAGCCGTACGTATTACTCATATTCCAACAGGTATCGTAGTACAATGTCAAGATGAAAAATCTCAGCTTAAAAATAAAGAAAAAGCGATGAGAGTACTTCGTGCAAAAGTACAAGAACAAGCTCAACAAGCACAAAATAATGAAATTGCAGCAGATAGAAAATCTCAAGTAGGTTCAGGCGATAGAAGTGAACGTATCCGCACATATAACTTTCCTCAAGGTCGTGTAACAGACCACCGCATTGGACTTACACTTCATAAATTAGATTTTGTTTTAAATGGTGAAATTGATGAAATCATCAATGCACTTATAACTGCTGATCAAACTGAAAGATTAAAACAGGTAAAATAATATGGAAAAATCAAGAGATGTATGGACTATAAGTTCTTTGTTGAATTGGACAATTAATTATTTTAAATCAAAGGGTATAGAGTCTGCTCGTCTTGATGCTGAAGTGCTTCTGTCTCATGTTTTGGGACAGAAGCGAATTTATTTGTATGTGCATTTTGATGAGCCTATGGAAGCAAAAGAATTGGTAAAATTTCGTGAATATGTAGCTAAAAGAGCTCGCCATATACCTGTAGCTTATATTTTAGGTCAAAGAGAATTTATGGGACTTGATTTTAAAGTTACAAAAGATACTTTGATACCTAGACCTGATACTGAAATTTTAGTAGAAAATACTATAGCTAAAGTAAATGAAAATTTTGGTGATAAACAAAGTTATGATATTGTAGATATTGGTACAGGTAGTGGAGCAATTATTTTATCTTTGCTCAAAAATTTACCTAAAGCAAAAGGTTTTACAGTGGATATTTCTGCAAATGCTGTAGCTGTAGCTAAAGAAAATGCTCAGAATTTGCAAGTAGATGATAGATGTGAATTTTTTGTAGGCGATTTATTTGAGCCAGTAAAAGATAAAGTTTTTGACGTGATTGTATCTAATCCGCCATATATTCCGCAAAAGGATATAGCAACTTTAGAAATTGATGTTAAAGATTATGAACCATTATCAGCACTTACAGATAATAAAGATGGGTTGAGCTTTTATCAAAGATTATTTGCTCAAGGCATGAAATATTTGAAAGATGGCGGTTTTATGGCTGTGGAAATAGGCATTTATCAAGCTGAACCTGTGAAACAGATGGCAATAGATAATGGTTGGCAAAATATAGAAATCATCAAGGATTATGCAGGTATTGACAGGGTGGTATTGGCATGGAAACAGAATTAATAAAAATAAATTCAATAGATGATGAAGCTTTAAAAAGAGCTGGGCAATGTATAAAAGATGGTGGTTTAGTAGCCTTTCCAACAGAAACAGTATATGGATTAGGCGGAGATGGTTTAAACGAAGTAGCAGCTAAAAATATATATTTAGCTAAAGGAAGACCATCAGATAATCCTTTAATTTTGCATATCAATGACCAAAAAATGTTAAGTCGCATTGTGAGCGAAGTAACACCAATGGCAAAAAAGATAATGACTGCTTTTTGCCCAGGCCCTATCACGATTATTTTACCGAAAAGCGATATCGTACCAAAAGCAGTAACTGGTGGTCTTGATACTATAGCAGTACGTATGCCAGATAATGACATAGCCAGAGCTTTGATTAAATATGCTGATACACCAATAGCAGCACCAAGTGCCAATATTTCAGGTAGACCAAGTCCAACAACAGCACAAGCTGTTTATAAGGATTTGCAAAGTAGAATAGATATGGTTTTAGATGGGGGAGCTTGCCAATTTGGTGTAGAGTCTACAATTGTAGATTGTACAGAAGATGTTCCTATCATTTTACGACCAGGAGCTATTACTAAAGAAATGTTAGAAGAAATTTTCCCTGTAGTGAAAATTGATAAAGCTATTGTGGGAGCTAATGTAGTACCAAAAGCTCCGGGCATGAAATATAAACATTATGCACCTAAAGTGGATATGATTTTAATTGAAGGTGATAACGAAAAGATGTCATCATCAATAAAAGAGATTTTGCATAAGTATGAAAATGAAGGGAAAAAAGTTGGCTTACTTGTAAGTGATGAAGTGGCTAATGAATTAAATCATCAAAATACTTTTTCCTATGGTAGCCAAGAAAATTTAGCGCAAATAGCTAGTGAAATATATGAAGGTTTGCGCTATTTTGATGATAAAGATGTGGATATAATTTTGGCGCAAGGTACAACAGATAAAGGCATAGGACTTGCTATTATGAATAGACTCCATAAGGCTAGTGGCTTTAATAGTATTTTTATTTAATCCTTTGATTAACTTTTGTATTATGATAAAATAATCATAGTATGAAATAATTGAGCTTTAGCTATTAAAGCTATAAGGAGGGAAAGACTGGATACAGTCGATTAAGATGAAATTAATTATTGGTAGTGACCACGGTGCTGTGGATTTAAAAGAAGAAGTAAAAAGAGTATTAAAAGAAGAATTTGCTGAAGTAGAAGTAGAAGATGTAGGAACTTTTGGCACAGAATCTGTAGATTATCCAGATGTCGCTGAAAAAGTTTGTACACCAGTAGCTAATGGCGAAGCTGATAGAGGTATTGTACTTTGCGGTACAGGTATTGGTATTTCTATTGCTGCAAACAAAATCAAAGGTATTAGAGCTGCTCTTTGCCATGAAACATATACAGCAAAAATGTCTCGTGAACATAATAATGCTAATGTTTTAGCAATGGGTGGACGTACAACTGGTTTTGAAATTGCAGATGAAATCGTGCGTACATGGATGAAAACTGAATTTGCTGGCGGTCGTCATGAACGTCGTGTAAATAAAATCATGGCTTTAGAAGCAAAATAATAAAATCAATCTCTAAAATTAATTATTATAAATAATTAATAACCCTTTAGGTGGAGGAATAATTATATGGATTTATTGAAAAATTTAGATGTTGTTGATACAGAAATACAAGAAGCCATCAACAAAGAACTTTCTCGTCAACGTGATAAATTGGAAATGATTGCTTCAGAAAATATTGTAAGTAAAGCTGTTATGCAAGCACAAGGTAGTGTACTTACAAATAAATATGCAGAAGGTTATCCAGGTAAGCGTTATTATGGCGGTTGTGAATATGTTGATGTTGTAGAACAATTAGCAATTGACCGTGCTAAAAAATTATTTGGTGCAGAATATGCAAATGTACAACCACATTCCGGAGCACAAGCAAATACAGCAGTATATTTTGCTTTGCTACAGCCAGGAGATACTA